>Ga0302315_10001021_pt1 | contig 29696 bp, 26 predicted proteins | sample III_Palsa_N3_1_FD_200532 | JGI IMG/M metagenome (GOLD analysis project Ga0302315, IMG submission 200532) | Peat permafrost microbial communities from Stordalen Mire near Abisko, Sweden - III_Palsa_N3_1 | ecosystem: Environmental > Terrestrial > Soil > Palsa > Peat permafrost | place: Sweden...
GAATAGCCCCTGCGTCCCAGGGTTCAAAGCGCCTCGGGATACAATGTAGACTGGCTTGCCAGGAGCATCATTGTCGATCTCCCAGGTTATGCGCGACCATCCGCGTGGGGTAGACTTATGCATCCAGAACCCACTGTCCGGTCCGCCCACCGTGCCGATTCCGAAAAGACCGGGACGAGGTCGGAAATTATCTTTAAAATAGTAGGGGCCGATCTTGATCTTCGTAATCGGTTCCTGGCCTTCTGCGGCATGCACCTGCAGCTCGTAAAGATACCCATCATTGATTTGGGTGCAGGTCAACATTGGGGCAACTTCGGGAATGATCATGAACTCCTCCGGGCAAATATGGTCTTCAGGTCAAAATTTTAAGTTAAGTATAGCATGCGATAGGTCACTGTGCGTTTGACATTTGGTTAGCACTGTTTTATAATGGCTGCGGTCCCCTGCTTAATGGGATTTCGGCGCAGCTCGGAGGATGTAATGATGGACACAATCGGACAGAGTGAATCTGTTCCAACACCAATTGGCGAGGGAGACGATCAGGCACTCCTAAACGATCTATGGCAGTCCGTGTTTGAAGATGTCCGCCGTGAAGTGGAAATTCCCACAGTATGGCTCGCAATGCAGGAAGCCAAGCCTCTTGCGATACACGACAACAAATTTGTAGTCGGTCTTCCCAAAGGATCGTTCTATCTTTCAATAAACTTGCAGGTAACCCAAACTCGAATTGCCATCGAAGAGGCTATCGAGCGTGCTGCAGGCTACCCGCTTGAACTGCACGTGGTCGAGGGCGCCACAGTCACGGATTGGGAATCAGAGCGAAACCGGCACGCAACGGTTACGGCAAGGTCTGTACAGACCATTCCTAAATCCGCTCTCGGGCGCGGAAGTTTAGGGGTTGTGGAACCTGTCAGTGCATCTCCAAGCCCTTCGCCCGTATTTAAACCCGTCGTTCAGGAACCCACACGCGAAGTTATGCCAAACTGGGATAAACTGAACGAACGGATCAACCACGGGTACAAAACTGCCCTGAATATTAAGTATCCCCATGGGCAGGCCCGTTATATCCTGGAATGCGTGCAGGCCATCTCCGACACCATGGAGCTGTTTCTATCACCGGACGGGAAACCAACCGATCCCGCGTTTGACCGTCAACTCGCCCGAACCATCGAACGCATGGGGCAAATGATAAATTTAGATCCTCTATTCATTTCCCTGGAGCTGCTGAGATACCGGGCCGCCAACGGAAAAGACGTCGGTCTCACCTAAAATTAAATCACGGCGCAATAATCAGTATACAGCGCGTTTTGAACGCTCGGTTCAGGGCGCGCGTCGTTTAGGGTATACTTTAGCGCTATGACCCAAGATTCCACACCTATAAACCTCCGCAACATTGCAATTATCGCCCACGTCGACCACGGTAAAACCACTCTTGTCGATGGAATGCTCAAGCAGGGCAACGTTTTCCGCGCCAATCAGGCCGTCGCCGAACGCGTTATGGACAAGATGGACCTGGAGCGCGAACGCGGTATCACCATCGTCTCCAAACACAACGCCATAACCTACAACGACCACAAAATCAATATTGTCGACACCCCTGGGCACGCAGACTTCGGCGGGGAAGTGGAACGCATTATGGGCCTTGTCGACGGCGTTCTTCTGCTCATTGATGCTGTAGAAGGACCAATGCCGCAGACCCGCTTCGTTTTGTCCAAGGCGCTGCAAGCCGGCCACAAAGCCATCGTCGTCGTGAATAAAATCGACCGTCCCAATTCACGCCTGGACTGGGTTGTCGATCAAACCTTCGATCTCTTTGTCGCCCTGGGCGCCAACGAAGCTCAACTAGAATTTCCAGTCGTCTATACAATCGCCCTTCAAGGGACCGGTACACTGGATCCTTCAGTTCCAGGCACGGATCTTAATCCTCTCTTTGAAACGATTGTCACCCACCTGGATGCTCCGATCACCAGTCCTGACGAACCCCTGCAGATGCGGGTTACGACACTCGACTACGACGAGCACAAGGGAAGAATTGCCATCGGCAAGGTGAACTCCGGTTCAATCACCACTGGCCAGTCTATCGTCACAATCGACCGCGAAGGAAAGCACCTTCCTGGTAAGATCACGCAGGTTTTCGTCTATCAGGGCCTTAACCGCGTAGAAGCCGACAGCGCACCTGCTGGTGAAATTGTCGCCATTTCAGGGCTGCCCGATGTTGGTATCGGAGCAACCATCGCAGCGCGGGAAAATCCAGTAGCCCTCCCGGCCACTCAGATTGACGAACCGACACTGCGCATGACCTTCGGAGTTAACACCTCCCCGTTCTCCGGCCGAGAAGGCACCTACTCAACATCGCGAAAATTGCGTGAGCGTCTCTTCAAAGAACTGCAGACAAATGTCGCCCTTCGCGTGGAAGACACCGATGCCGCCGACCAATTCTCCGTATCGGGCCGAGGTGAACTTCACCTGGCCGTACTGATTGAAACGATGCGCCGGGAGGGGTACGAACTCCAGGTCTCGCAGCCGGAAGTCATTTTCATCGAACGAGACGGCGTCCGAATGGAACCCGTCGAAGAGGTGGAAATCGACGTCGCCGATGAATTCCAGGGGCCAGTTATGGAGCAGTTGGGCCGTCGACGCGGTGAACTCCTCGATATGAACGCTCCAGGCAACGGACATACCAACCTGCGCTTCAAAGTTCCAACACGAGGACTTCTCGGCTTTCGCAACCAGTTCCTGACAGAAACTCGCGGAACAGGAGTTCTTAACTCCCTCTTCGCTGGCTATATCCCTTACGCCGGCGAAATGGCCACGGAAAAGAGCGGCAGCCTTCTGGCCAGCGAATCCGGCCTGACCACAACCTTTGGCTTGCAGAACGCCGAAGAGCGCGGCATTCTGTTCGTTCCGCACAATGTCGATGTCTACGAAGGCATGATCGTCGGAAAGAATGCGCGTGACACCGACCTCGAAGTGAATGTATGCCGCCTGAAGCACCTTACCAGTATGCGACAGAGCGTCAAGGAAACGTTCACCCGGCTAACACCGCATACCGTCATGTCCCTGGACCGCTGCATCGAATACATCGGACCCGATGAACTCGTTGAGATCACGCCCAAAAACATCCGAATGCGAAAGCGCGAACTCAATATGGAACAGCGCCGCAAAGCCTCCAAGTCTCGTTAGGACAAAGAGGGCGCAGCCATTCGCTGCGCCCTCTTTTCTACGGCTTCTCCAATATCCTAACCCGCCGCCCGTCCACCCTCAATCGTCCCTCTGCAAACAAAGCCACCGCCGCCGGATAGGTCTTGTGTTCTTCAACCAACACCTTGGCCGCAACATCACCGGCAGTATCATCCTGATCCACGCTCACAACCGCCTGCAGGATAATCGGCCCCGTGTCATACCCTTCATCCACAAAGTGCACCGTGCATCCCGAATACCGAACTCCCGCGTCCACCACCGCCTGGTGCACCCGTCCGCCGTACATGCCCTTGCCGCCAAACGACGGAAGCAATGCATTGTGGATATTCATAATGCGCCCCGAAAATGTGGACACCACGGTTTCCGGCAGCTTTCGGATATACCCCGCCAGACAGACTAAACCAGGACCAGCCCCCGATAACGCGGAATACAGCTCACGTCCATAGTGATCCTCTTCAGAGGCATCAGAACCCGAACGAGGGGAGGGGATAACCGCAGTTTGTATTCCCATCGATCTCGCCCGCTCTAAAGCCGGGCTCTCAGGGAAGTTTCCTACCACTAAAACCACTTCTCCATCAATCTGACCGTTCTTACATCCATCAACTATCGCCTGCATGTTGCTCCCGCGTCCATGCTTACCCGAAATCAAAATCGCTATACGTAAAGACATGCGGATTACTTCGACACAGAGGGCGCTAAGTCCTGTTTGAAATCGGAAATCAAGTCAACGGGCGCCAAAGATATGCTATACTACGTCTCAGCAGCCATCTACCGACCCCTTTAAACTTATGTCCACGACCGCAAATTTGACCGCCCCATCTCCAACTCCGCAGAAAAAAAGCGGGATCGCTAAAGCCACCGGCCTGATGATGGCGACGGTGCTTCTGTCTCGCATTCTGGGACTCGTACGCGACGCCACCATCTCCCATTTCTTTGGCCGCGGCGCCCAGACTGACGCCTACAACGCTGCTTTTACCGTTCCCGATCTTCTTTTCTACTTGCTGCAAAGCGGAGCAATGTCGTCAACCATCGTTCCGATTATCACGGAATACCGCCAGAAGGGCGATCATAAGACGGCTGAGGACACAGTCAATATCGTCGCGACAACTATTTTTGTGGTGATCGGCCTAGCCATCGTCATCATGTGGATAAAAGCCCGAGCTCTTACCATCCTGCTCAATCCCGGCTTTGATGAGCAGCGCATAGCCATGTCGGTTCCTTTGACGAGAATTTTGCTGCCTGCCCAGATCTTTTTCTTCCTCGGCGGATTGCAGATGGGAGTGCTCTATTCGCGCAAGGAGTTTCTCGTTCCGGCGCTCGGGCCAGTCATCTACAATGCCGGTATTATTTTCGGGGGATTGGTTCTTCGCTACTGGCTCGGGATACACGGTCTCGTCTGGGGCGCCGTGGGGGGCGCTTTAATCGGAAACTTCCTGCTTCCCACAGTTCGAGTGGCGCAGCTTGGAATAAAACAAAGGCTGAACTTTGCAGTCACGCATCCCGCCGCTCTTAAAGTCTGGAAGATGCTGCTCCCCATGGGACTGGGTGTTGCCCTGCCAAACATAGACCAGATCGTCAACAAGTTCTACGCATCCTACCTCGGCAACGGCGAAACGACGGCGATGATGAACTCATACCGGCTGATGCTGCTTCCAATCGGCGTCTTCGCGCAGGCCATGTCGCTTGCCGTATACCCAACTCTGTCCCAGCAAGCCGCTGAGAATGATCTAAAGGGCCTGCGGGCTACAATGAGCAGCAGCCTTCGGAACATCCTTTTCCTGACCGTACCTGCATCCGTGTTGATGTACATCCTTGCCGATCCGGTCATCACTTTCTTACTTCAAAGCGGTAAGTTCCATCAGGCCGACACCACTGCTACCACGGCAGTGTTACAAACGCTTAGCCTTGGCATCTTTGCCTGGTCCTCCCAATCGCTGTTAACGCGAGGATTCTACGCCGTACAAAACTCACGTGTGCCTGTCGCCTCCGGGATCGTCGTCAGTGTCATTTTCCTGTTTATGAACTGGTACGTCGTATTTCACACACAGATGGGCGTAGCGGGTCTTGGCCTGGCAACTAGCATAGCCGCTGCTATTCATGCGACGGCCCTGCTCTTTCTCTTAAGGCATCGTCTGAAGGGAATAGAAGCGGCAAGGCTCGCCCGGAGTTTCTTTAACACCATCATCGCCTCCGCCGGCATGGCCGTCGTAAGCCTGGCGGCCCGCCACGTTTTGGGTTCACATCTTGCGGATACAATGGCCCCTAAACTCGGTGCCCTGATCGTTCTTTGCGTAGCTGGGGGAGCCGGAATTGCGTCGTTTGTAGTGATTGCCTGGGCCCTGCGCATGTCCGAGTTGCACAATGCCATTGGAATGTTTCGCAGACGGGGTTCGTCAGCACCGATTGCCGACGCTTAATCTACATAACAATCCCCTTGTAAGAATTGCACAGTTCGGATATAATCGTCGATGTTGTAACCGGGCGCCAAGGTGAAAGACGCACAGTCGTAGAGCCGCCGCCATGATGTAGTGAAACCGACGGTTCTACTCGTCAAACATGGAGACAACACATGAAAACGGGTTTATTTGCTACACTGGTCCTCTGCATGGCGCTTGCCATTGCCGGGCCGTCCTCCGCGCAGATCGCGCAATTCGCCGGCCGATTTGACAATGTAAACACCAATACAAAGGGGTTGGTCAGCGTCGACATCAAGGTTAACGGAAACGATGTCACGGTACAAGGCTGGGGCGCCTGCTCCCCAACCCCATGTGACTGGGGCACCGTTGATGGCTACGCCTATGCGACGGATGTGCAGGCCAACCTTGCGCAGACGGCGGACGTAGTAACTGCTGAGTTCAAGACATCGTTCGAGGTCTCCCTCCTAACAATCAAGCCAAGAGGAAACGATCTGTTTATTACAGTTTACACCCGTTTCACCGATGCGAGCGGACGAACTGCCTATCGGGAAGAGGGTACGTTCAGGCGAGCGCACCATCATGAACATATGTAAAACGAATTCGTGAACAGAAAGGCCACCCGGGTTTCCTGGTGGCCTTTCCTATTGTAAGCCGAATTATTGAAGGCAAAACTTGACAAAGTAGTCTATTTTCGATAGTATGTCCGAGATTTGGTACACTTTCGAGACTGTTACACCGAGGTTTTTTACTTTTGATTAAGAATGTTCTGAATGCAATCCGTGCTCGCGCCATTACGATTATTGTCTGGGCTGTGATAATTGCCGCCATTATTGCTTTTAATAGCTACAACCAGAGCCAGAGGGCCGCAGCCACGTCCGCGCTGGGCAGCAGCAGCCAGGCGGTGCGAGACGCCGAGGTGTTGAAGCTGGCGCATGCGGGCGGCCTGGTAGATGCCCTGGGAAACACCCAGAACCTGAACGAAGATGCAAACAGTCCCACAAATCAAGAGAGCGTCTTGATCCGTCAGGAAGCCGTAGATTCCATGAATCGGCTGGTCGCATCCAATCAATTGTCCGCCGACCAGGCGCTTCCTATTTACTTTTCGTTCTACAAAGATTCGGACAGCAAAGTCAAAAGCTCCTCCACGGACGCGATTTCCGCGCTTGGTAAGCAGAACTCCGCTAACTTGACGGCCATCGTGCAGCGTCTCAAGGACGACGACCCTGACCTTCGCGCAGCGTCGGTCGAAGCTCTCGGCAAAGTAGGAAGCGACGACGCGGCTAAACAAGTTGCTGACTTACTGTCAGATAAGACCAGTCGTGACGCTGCAGAGCTAGGCCTGGCGTCCATCGGCAAGGCTTCTGTTCCATACCTGACCGTACATATCAACGATCCCGATTCCGACTACAGTCAGAAAATGATTTCGATTCTAGGTGGGATAGGGGATTCTGGCGCTGTGCCTGCTCTGATCGCTACGGTAAACACCGCTTCGGCGGCAACCCGGCGTGTTGGTGTGGTCGCCATCGCCAACATTGTTCTAGCCACCTACAACGCTCGTGATAAGGCCGTGCTTGCGGCCAAAACAGCGCCTGCCTCCACTCCGCCGTCCGGACCAACTCCGCAGGCGATCGCGACTGTGAATACCTCCGAACCGCTTCTCATCGCACTCGCCACGAGTTCAGGGGATGATCCGGATGCCCGAGCCCTCGCAACCCTGTCGCTGGGTAGAATCGGGGGCAATGACGCTATTTCGGCGCTTGTTAAATCGCTGCAGGATTTTGACCCGAAGATTTCGAATGCCGCCGTAGCAGCACTCCAGGCCGTCGGGAGCCCCGCGGTGTCTCCTCTGATTGCCCTGCTTAACGACAGCAAAGTTCGAGTAGACACCAGGGCAAGCGCCGCTGAGGCCCTGGGTGGAATTGGGAGTCCCGAAGCTATCGCTTCGTTGAACGGCGCCTTCGCTTCGCCGCAGACCCCGTCCGCCATTAGACGGTCCGCAGCCCTGGGACTGGGCAACAGCGGGGCTGTGGCTGTTATTCCAACGTTGGTCAAGGCATTGGGAGACAAAGACGGAGTAGTAGCGAGCATCGCCTCGGCGGCGCTCCTTAATCCCGACTTGCAGGACGGCGCTATTCCTCAGCTTATTTCAGCGTTCCAGGAAAAAACACCAGTGCCGTTTGAGGCCAGTCAGACTCTGGCCCGAATGGGCAACGTTCCCGTGCCTGCCTTGAAGACAGCGCTGCAAGGATCGAACACAGTCGCCCAAACTTGGTCGGCGGTAACTCTTGGTCAGATTGGGACCAAAGACCCCACTGTTGTCGCCGAGCTAACCCCACTGGCGGACAGCACAACGCCGAGCGTGAAGTGGGCGGCTAGCCAGGCTATCGATCAGCTTACGGGCTCGTAGCTGCTAGATCGCGGACTGGGTCTGCAGACGATCGTCCATCGCGTCCTGCAGTTCCCGGATATGCATGGCGTTCTGCCCCAGATCCCCGCCGCCCTGGCGGGAACGCGAACGTATTACAACTCGGGTTTGGCTGTGTCCAATTCCTGTCGCGTAAACGGACACATCGTCCATAAACCCGCCAATCGGAGTTTCCACTTCCGCATCCACGGTATCATTATCCTGGTCTGAAACCAGGACTCGCCATCTTGGGAGAGATCGGATCGCCTGTTCGGCCGCCTCTAGAACCTGACCTGAATCCGCGTAATACACACGCGACCGCAGATCCGGATAGGCATCGCTTTCACCCGTGGTTACGTCGTTTACAAGAAACAACCGGCGATTTGCATAACCCACAATCCCGAGAGCGCCCATAACGGCGATTCCGCCCCCAATGGTCAGAATCTTTTTGTTACCCATAGTCTTCGTTGTCCTGAGCGCGAGCGCTGCGATTTAACATTATTATCGGTTTGATTGGTCGATTTGTCAAGAAGATAGGCGTAGAATGCCGGAATCGATCGCTTCCAGTATCTTTTCATGCAGTTCGGGATTAGAAGTCCCGATCATGGATTGCTGGTTGGATTCCGATGTATCCAACAACGGGACCTTGTCCAGAGACCTGCCATAGGCATCTGTAATTACCGCTCCTGCCTCCTGGGCGATCAGGGCCGCTGCAGCAATATCGTAGCTAAAAATCCCGATAGTCTGTCCTTGACCAAGTTCCACGAAGCGGTCTCGAAATTCCGGCCGGTCCTTAAGTATCCTGTTGCCAACATCTAGTGCTGCTCCCAGTTGGCCAGTGATCAAGCGTGTGAGCGAAAAGGCGCTTGAATTGAAGACGAAGCAGCCGCCTTTAAGCGCTGCGTTGTTTATAACATCCCGAAGAACTGTGGCGAGAAGATCGATTGGCCGAGCGACAATTTCAAAGCTCACCGGGGCCGCCCGCAAATCTGTGATTGGCAACAGACGATGTGCTCGTTCTTCTCCGTCGGAACCGTACCAGTGCGCTCCCTTTCCGCGTTCGGCAAAGAAGAGATCGTTCGCCTTGATTTCGGCGATACACCCAAACCGAACGTCGCCCATGGTGACGCCTTCATGATAGTCTGCCAATGCCACCGAGACCACGCAGCATTCATAGCCGGCGACAGCGGGGCGCGTTCCGTCTATGGGATCTATTACCAGAACAGCCTCTGGAGAGTTCCCGAACTCTATCAGGCCTTTGTCTTCAGAATAGTAGGCTATGGATAGTCCCGACTTTTCCAGGTAGGCCACGATCGCATCTTCAGCGATGTCGTCGATGCCGAAGGTCACATCACCGCTTGCAGCAGTTCCGGAAATCTCGCGGCCGTGCCAGGCGCCAAGGTGAGGGCGCACCACATCTCGAATATAACGTGTCAGGTCAATGGTCGTTTCTTGTAATGTCACAGGGGACTCCCTTAAATATCTTGTGACGGTCAGTTCGGCAGGGTGGGGCCTCTATCCTGCTTGTTGCATCGTGTATACTCTGGCTACGGTTACTACACTTTGATAAAGGTCTCTAATATGCTCAGGCTATGTCGCTTTCTGGTTGTTGCCGCTGTCCTTACCATCACAGGATCCGCCGGCGCCGATCCTCTCACCGATAAGCTCAGTCAAGTTCTATCCTTCACGACGGCTCACAATGGAATTAACGGGGTTGTCGTCGAGCGCTTAAGCGATAAGCACATCGTGTTCACGCAAAATCCAGACCTGAGGCTTATGCCCGCTTCGAACCGAAAGCTATTTACGTCGGCAACCGGCCTCGAAACGCTCGGCGACTCCTGGCAGCCTGAAACGGATATCCTGGCCACAGCGCATCCCGACGCGCAAGGTGTGCTCCTGGGAGACTTAATCGTCAAAGGCGGCGGCGACTCCACTCTCACCGTCGATGACTACACGGCCATAGCCAAACAACTGGCGGCCATGGGCATAAAGTCGATCCAGGGAGACCTCATTGCCGACGACACGCTCTTCACAGACGGCCCTTACGGAGCAGAATGGGGCTGGGACTACCTGTCGGACGACTACGCCCCGCAGATCTCCGCCCTGGAAGTGAATAGAGGAGTGGTTACAGTGCGTGTAGACCCAGGGTCCAGCCCTGGTGATCCTGTAACGTTTACGCTCACGCCCCCGATCCCCTTCATGGAAGTACACAACTCCGCTACAACGGCAGCCCCCAAGCTCGCCGACAGCGGGGTCGCTCCATCCGACGTTAACAGCAAAATCATAAAGGCGACACCGCAGGTGTCGGGTGCTGTTCCAGGAGATCCCCCAGATTCACTGCTCGTTGAGCGGAGGTGGGATAGAAACGTCATCGATGTCACAGGGACGCTTCCGGCGGGCAAACCAGCCCAAATCGATATCACGGTCGCCGATCCGACAAGATACGCCATAACGGTGTTTGCCGCAATCCTGGCTGACAACGGAATGACGGTCTCCGGATCCATAAAAACAGCAAAGTGCCCGGCAGAAGCAATCGCCCTCCTGAAGCATCAAGGTCCAAAGATAGCCGACTACATCAAATTGATGAACAAGCCGAGTGATAATCTCCTCGCGGAATCGCTCATCCGATTGGTAGGCGCCGCGCGTGGGAAGGGTGGGGATTATGACGACGGGCATCTCGTGGAAGACCAGTTCTTGAAGACTCTGGGACTTGACACGACCAGACTGACGCTCGCCGACGGATGCGGGGTATCGCGGCGTGATTTCGTTACCGCTCAATCTGTCGCAAACCTTCTTGTTGCCATGCATGCCCGCCCCGATTGGAAGACCTACTACGACTCGCTCCCGATAGCTGGAGTGGACGGTACGCTGCGCAAGCGTATGAAGGGAACCCTCGCCGCCGGCAACGTTCATGCAAAAACAGGGTCGCTTGGAGAAGTAAGCTGCCTGTCCGGATATATCACATCACGCAGCGGCAGCATCTATGTTTTCTCGGTGCTCAACAATAATTATTCAGGGTCAACAAACGACATCCGTAAGATGCAGGACCGCTTTGTAGAAGCCCTGGCGGCAGGTTTATAGACTAAATTAAGTTGACAAGCAGTAATTTTGTATGCTATAGTGTGCGAACTTACCGGCGATGACGCACGGTAATACTGCACCGGCGAACGCGAAGAAGCATTCCGGAAATCAAACTCTTATGATGGAGGAATTTCTTGAAAGCAAGTTTTACGCGGCATGCCCTGTGCATAGCCCCCCTTTTACTGTTAGGCGCAATTGCAGCCCATGCACAGACCCCTGCGCCGGCTCCGCCACCCAAGCTTGATTCAGGAGACACGTCGTGGATGCTCGTATCCTGCGCACTTGTTCTCCTTATGACCCCTGGCCTCGCCCTCTTTTACGCAGGGATGGCCCGGTCGAAGAATGTCCTTTCCGTCCTAATGCAGTCGTTCCTGGCCTGTGGCTTGATCACAGTTCAGTGGTGCCTCTTCGGCTACTCTCTCGCTTTCGGCCCGGACCATAAGGGTCTTATCGGAGACTTGAGCTGGGTTTGCCTGCACGGTGTCAGCGCCTTCAAGCCTGATACGGACTACGCCCCAACCATCCCGCATCAAGTCTACTGTATGTTCCAGTTGATGTTCGCGATCATCACCCCCGCTCTAATCAGCGGCGCGATCGTCGAGCGCATGAAGTTCAGCGCATACCTTGTCTTTATGCTCCTCTGGGCAACGATCGTTTACGATCCACTTGCACACTGGGTATGGGGACACGGCGGATGGCTCGGCGCCGCGGGCGCCCTGGACTTTGCTGGCGGTACCGTCGTCCATATGTCGTCTGGTTTCTCTGCTCTTACCCTGGCTCTTATTCTTGGCAAGCGCAAGAAGTCTGAGGGCGGCGAAGAGCTTCGCCCACACAACCTGCCGATGACCCTGATCGGCGTCGCTCTCCTGTGGTTTGGATGGTTCGGCTTCAATGCAGGTTCCGCCTGTTCCGCAGCTTCGCCTTCCGGCGCTGCCGGCGCTTCCGCAACCGTTGCTTTTGTCGCCACCCACATCGCGACAGGCACAGCGGCCATGACCTGGCTCTTCCTCGACTGGATCTTCTACAAGAAGCCAACGGCTCTTGGTTTTGGTTCTGGTGCGGTGGCCGGCCTGGTTGCAATCACCCCCGCCTGCGGCTTTGTCTCCCCAATGGGAGCTTTGCTGATCGGCATTATCGTGTCGATCGTCTGCTTCTTCGCTATCCGTCTCAAGCATCTCTTCGGCGCTGACGACGCTCTGGACGTCTTCGGTGTCCACGGCTGCGGCGGTACCTGGGGATCGCTCGCTACCGGCCTCTTCGCCGTTGGCGCCTACAACGCTGCCGGTCATGACGGCTTCCTGAATGGCGGCTCCTTTGCGTCGGCGATGCTTCCTCAGTTGAAGGACATCGGTGCGACAATCGTACTTGCCGTGGTAGGTACTGTGATCTGTGCTGGAATCACCCACCTGGTCTGCGGAGGATTGCGCATCACCGCCGAAGGCGAAGAGGCTGGTCTCGACCTGGCCGATCATGGTGAAGTAGGCTACTCTGGCGAAAACGCCGGCTCACCCGCCGTCACCGGCATACATTAGCCACTGAAAGGAGCAGTTTTACATGATACGTATTGAGGCCATTATCCGGCCAAGCCGATTGGATGAAGTAAAAGGGGCTCTCGATGATATCGGAGTCACCGGCATTAGCGTGGTCGAAATCAAGGGAGCGGGTAAACAGAAGGGGTATACTCAACACTACCGTGGCTCTGAATACCAGGTCAACCTGCTACCCAAGATCCAGTTGATCGTTGTAATAGCTGATGCTGACCAGGAACGTGTTGTTGACGCCATTGAGGCTGCTGCACGCACGGGAGAGATCGGCGACGGAAAGATCTTCGTCAGCCCCGTCACCGAAGCGGTTAGAATCCGCACCGGCGAACGCGGCGACGCAGCAATTTCCTGACGCCTGCATTAAGACAGAAACGACAATGGGCCGCTGCCTCCGCAGTCGGCCCATTGTGCATTTTATTTGAAGGGTTTAACTCCGACCAGGATCAAACTGCAAGAGGAAACAAGTTGGCCTTTAGACCGTGCATAGACCTTCGAGGTGGCAAAGTAGTTCAGATTGTCGGTGGCACACTCCGTGACGACGGTGCAGACACAGTAACGAACTTTATCTCCGACCGCGATTCCGAGGATTTTGCGGCTCTCTACCGGGAAAGCGGATTGCTCGGCGGTCATGTCATTATGCTTGGCCTCGGGAATGAAGACGCCGCAGTTCGCGCCCTGCAAGCCTATCCCGGCGGAATGCACGTCGGTGGGGGCATCACACCCGCTAACGCTCGAAACTATCTTTCTGCGGGCGCCTCGCATGTCATTGTCACCAGTTATCTCTTTGAAAATGGGGATTTATCATCTGTACGACTTCAAGCCATGCTTGACGCTGTCGGCGCCGCAAAGTTAGTGATTGACCTGAGCTGCCGCAAAGGCCAGGACGGCCTCTACCGAGTCGCCACCAATCGTTGGCAAACTGTAACAGATACAGTGATCGATGCCGATCTTATCCACCGCCTGGAAGGTTCGTGCAGCGAGTTTCTCGTGCACGCCGCCGATGTGGAAGGCCAGTGTCACGGCATCGACGAAGACGTCGTTCGGCTGCTGGGTCAGTTGGTAACTATCCCCACAACGTATGCCGGAGGGGCGGACAGCCTGGAATCGATAGGCCGTGTGGACGAGCTCTCTCATGGCAAAGTGGACCTTACTATAGGCAGCGCCCTGGACATATTTGGGGGCACGGGCGTTCGCTATGAAGACGCTGCGGCACTGGGCCGAAAAAAATGAGAGCAGAGTGCCAGTCAGCATAATTTTCTAGGTATTATATCCATCGGATTTTCTCTCACAAAAAAAGGATAAATTATGGACACAGCAGTTGATGCGCTTCGCGGAGGCGCTGACGAAACGCCGGTGAAACCGCTGCGCGTCGGTATTATCGGGTGTGGCGGAATCGCCATGACCCATATCAATTACTTGACTAAGTATCCCGGCGTAACCATCGTTTGCGGGGCGGACATCAATCCGGTCGCACTAGAGCGCATGCGCGAAAAGCATGGCGTAACCGAGCTCTTCGAAGACTACAACGTCATGCTTAAGGAAGTGGGCGATAAAGTAGACGCTATCTCGGTGTGTACGCCAAACGGCGTTCACCATGCAGCCGCAATAGCCGCACTAAACGCCGGCAAGCACGTCATTTGCGAAAAGCCCATGGCTATGAACGCCATCCAGGCCCAGGAAATGGCGGATGCGGCCAAAAAGAACGGCGTTGAATTCGTTATTGGATTCCAGCATCGCTTCGAGCCCCGCTCAAAGGTACTTCGCGACCTGATCGCCAGCGGCGCCCTTGGAAAGATACTGTACGTTCGCTCCCAGGCTCTGCGACGCCGTGGCATTCCAAACTGGGGCGTCTTCGGCCAAAAGGCCCTTCAGGGCGGCGGACCCATGATTGATATCGGCGTCCACATTCTTGAAGCCAGCCACTCCATCATTGGATCGCCCAAGCCTGTCTCGGCCACCGGCAACACCTTTACCTTCCTCGGAAACAAGCAATCCGACGTGCTCAGTCAATGGGCAGGCTGGGATTACAAGACATATACCGTTGAGGATATGGCTGTCGGTATGATCCGCTTCGAAACCGGAGCCATGCTAACCATCGAATCCAGCTTCGTGGCTCACATCGAAGAAGACGTATTCAACATACAGATCTTCGGCGAAAAGGGCGGCGCTATCTGGGACGGCACCAAGATCTACACAGACTTCAACAACCTCATGATCAACGCAAGCCCTTCCTATATCGGCAAGTGGGACATGTGGGACTACAAGATGAAGCACTTTGTAGATGTTGCCCGCGGAGAGCGTGTTAACGAAGCGCCCGCCTCAGCCGGCGTCATGGTGCAGAAGATGCTCGACGGCGTGTACAAATCCGCGGAAGTGGGACACGAAGTCAAGATCGACTAAGATCAATAGTAACGTTATGCCGGCATCCCATACGCCGGCATAACTTTATCTACTGCGGCAAAACCTCCACAGCCCGTGCTATCTCTTCGCTTGTATTGTAAAGGTGTGGCGCAAATCTGATCTTGCCGCCTCTCTCCGCCGCCGCTATATGTGCGGCATTTAAGGATTCCATGAGTTCCTTGTTGGAATGTCTGGCATGATTGAACATTACGATCCCGGACCGGGTCCCTTCCACCTGCGATGAAGTCACAGCATATCCACGCGCTTCAAGCAGCTCAGTTGCGACCGAAGCAAGCTCCAGAACACGCTTTTCAATAACTTCAATGCCCACGTCTTCAATTAACGACAGACTGGCGTCCACTCCGATCAATCCCAGCAGATTAGGACTTCCTTCCTCCACCCGCTGTATTGTTTTCTTGGGTTCGAAGATTGAGCTGTCGAAGTTAAACGCATTCTCAACGCTCACGGCGGCAATATTAACGAGATGCATGCGCTCCAGTACGTGAGGCGCTACGTAGAGGCCTCCAACGCCGGGGGCCGCCATGAGCCACTTGTGCGATCCCGTCGCAATCACATCCGCTCCATAAATCTTGTTGTCGTAGTGTAGGGCTCCAAGGCCCTGTATCACATCCACGATGCAGAGAGCTCCCATCGAATGGGCCATGTCTACAATTCGTTTAATATCAGCCCGAAACCCCGACCCAAACTGAATCCATGAAACAGCAAAGACCCTGGTTCTTTCGTCGGCTGCGGCGCTGAGATCCTCGACTGTGAACGATCCGTCCGAACCAGTAGGAACCATCCTTACTTCAATCCCGCGCCAGGCCTGGGCATTCCAGGGAAAGACCACGGCCGGATAGTCCACACCTACGCACACTACATTGTCTCCCGGATTCAGTTCGAGTGAATCGGCGACGATGGATAATCCATGGCCAGTATTCCTCGTAAAGGCAAGATGTTCAACAGGAACTCCAAAGAGCGACGACAGCCGAGTGCGCGCCGAAGTTATCCGCGGGAGGCCCTCCGTCATAAAGTAGCCAATGGGATCTTGGGAGAGTTTTGCGGCGGCGTCTCGCACAATCCCTGCAGTTCGGGCGGGCAGGGGAGATATTCCCGCGTGGTTTAAATAGATGCCCTGAACCCCTGAGAATTCCTCTGCGCGTACTTGTGAGATGTCCAATGAGGGTGGTTCCTGTTCTAGTTATTGAGTTTGTTATACTGAATGGCGTATAATATAGGTGATTGGGGACTAATTTGCCATGACACCAACAGATGCCGAAATTACACGCAACATTCGAAGGGAACTCAGCAAGCGGGAGTTCGATTCCAACAGGCTGGATATTCAGGTGAACACTGGACGAGTCATTCTTGGCGGAATGATCATTCCGCATCGCAACTATCCTCTCGCCGACATGAAGTACGAGCTCGATACGTTTCTCCGAATCCTGAACCGGGATCCTCTGGTCCGTGAAGTGGCAAACGCCGTCCGGATTATTGAAAATACGACTCACAATGAGAAGAAAGAAGAGAATGCACGCGGACGCATGCGGCACTAGCCTCCTATGCCCGAAACGTAGATTGTCTTCTCGTTCTGATAAAACACAGCGCCTGGTGCGCTCTTCCTGGGCTTTCGCACATACTTTTTAAGCGTGTAGTCGACGGGGATTAGGGATGCGTGCTTCGATTCGCTTCTTGCCGCCACTATCTCAGCGGCTTGCTGAATGGTAGCCGGCCCAACCGCTCCAGGCCGGTTGTTGGTCCGAATTACCCCGTGTGCTGATGTCGCGGCGCGTACATGGAGCCAGATATCGGCTCCTGTGGCAATCTTGGTCGTCAAGTAGTCGTTTGACGTCGCATTTTCCCCGACAAGAATCTCAAACCCATCTACCGACCGAAATACACGGATCTTATGCCCTTCATAAGGGTTCGGCTTTTGCTTGGCCGCGTCGGGATCTGCATTAGGATCAACAGTATCGGAAGGGTTCAGGTGGGCTGCAATCCCGCTTACAATTTCTGCAATTTGCCGCGCATCAACGGCGCTGGCTGTAACCGTCTCCGCTTCGGCCAATAGCGAAATCGCCTCCATCAGCTCTTTATGACGCTGCTGCAGCATTTCCTTGCTGTCCCGCGCCTTGCGTGCCTTCCTGAAATACCGCTCCGCGTTCTCTCCAGCGTCCCGCGTTACGTCCAGCTCAATTGTTCGAGTTACCGTTTCACCAGCATCAGTTTGCGGGGCGTAGTAGTCATCCACCGTCACAGAGACGTTGCCTTTGATTATGCCTGCCTGGTTTGCCAGAATTAAATCTCCGCATTGCTGCAGCCATTCGGCCTTCTCGGATTGGGCGAGACCCTGTTCCACCGAGGTTAGATCTACTTTGCGCGAGCGGTGTGCACGGTGAATAGCGCTGATGAGGGAGGTACGGGCATGATGAAACGTTTGATCCTGTTCTTGTCCCTTTGCCGCCTGATCCAGCGCTTTGGAGATATGACTGAGATGGTGCTGACGGTTCTGCTCCACGCTGGCAAGGGAGATCGGATAGGCTCCCGCCAAAATTCCGTCCTCATCGCGCCAGACAATAGGTGTCCAATTGTTAGCACGCACAACGTCTAGGATGCTATCAAAAGCAGTCCACAGGGTAGTCGTCGTGAGTGGCCTCTCCGCCCTGGCAACGGATTCCCTCGCCAGCAGCGGACTAACTCCCAGATATCTATCCAGAAGCCATTGCGCGGCGGCCGCTTCGTCCGCCAAAGGAGATCCGTCCGGGAAGTGCCCCTTCATAGGATCCCGTTTGAGCTTTTGCCGCGGCGGGTCGATGTAGGGGCGTCCAGGCAGCGTCTCGCGGAATCGATTAAGGTCGTGCGAAATATGCTTGGCAGCCCCAAGAACCATCCCCTTGGTGTCCATCAGAACGATATTGCTGTGGCGACCCATGATTTCGGCCACCAGAGTTACGATCTGGTCGTTAGCACCCCGGATCGTAAAATGGACAACTCTCTCGCCAAACCCAAGCGGATTTGCGATCGCCTCTATTGTTCCACCTTCAAGATACTTCCTGAGGAGCTGGCAGAATTGATAGGGATTCGGCGGATTCTCTCGTTCAGCCTCAGTAAAATGAATCCGGGCGGAGTGGGGGTCGCAGGAAATGAACAGCTTGCCGCGAGTGTGGGGACCGTATAACCGAAGGACAATTTCCAGGGGGTCTGGCTGGGTCACCTTCTCAATTCGGGCGCGCGCTCCCGCCCCCGTGATGGATCCTTCCAGCTCATTCAAAACTGAAGCAAGAACTAGCGAATCAAACACAATGGGCATGATTAAAGTATACCTTGAGACAGTTGCGCCGGTACTCTATGTTTCACCCCTTACTTAAGCGGGAAAACATACCCAGCAGGATTGATTTTCTGGATTGGAGATTGAGAAATGAACGCTATTAAAAGACTGGTCCTGGTAGCCTTTGCAGGATTGATGCTGGTATCCGCACTTAGTCCGGCTGCCCTTGCATCTAACAGCCAGAAACATGAGAACACTTGGCGTAATGTGGCGATTGGAGCCGGCGCCATCGGATTACTCGCCCTAAGGCACAATCCGGTCCTCGCGGTCGCCGGACTAGCAGGTTCAGCCTATGCGGCACACCGCTATGAGCAGGACCGTCATCACCAGGCCGTGCGAAGAGAGCGTCGAGAGAGGTATTATAGATACCATCATCGATACTAGAAGAGTTGGCTAAACTGGTTCACAGTTAATCAGAAGTGCGGGCAGGTCGATGAGGCCTCGCCCGCACTTTGCCGTTCAAAAGGTCTGGCTGAAACAATGAAGAATCGCCGGCATAAAGAAGGGTTTACCCTTATTGAATTACTCGTTGTTATCGGAGTTATTTCCGTGCTTGCGGCGATTATCTTCCCTGTTTTCGCCACGGTGCGCGCACGCGGTCGACAAACCGTGTGCCTGTCTAATATGCGTCAAATTGGAATGGCCATCGCGCTCTACGCCGACGATTCAGACGACCTGTACCCAAGTGCCGCCGATCCTTCCGATCTCGACACTCCAATTTGGAGCACCACGCCGTACGCGGCCCAGGTTAAAACGCTCCCACTGCTGCAAGTCGTTCTCCAACCCTATCTGCAAAGCAAAGATATCTGGCGCTGCCCCGCGGACACCGGCTTCGACACCTTGGATATGAGTTTCTTTCAGGGCCAGGAAACGCCGCTTAATGCCCGGCCAACCATGTTTCAAGCCTTTGGGACATCCTATCTCTATCGAACGGAACTGGCGCTCAAGCACGAATCGATTACTGTCGGATGCACCAGCGCGAGTCCCCCCTATACGGATTACGGACCGGCCGACGTGAACATTTTAATGGATGGAAACGGAGGGTGGCACGGAACATCTGCGCCGCTTACTCTAGGATTGATCGACGAAAGAAGCTATAATGTGCTGATGGGTGACGGCCATGCCACTCACTGTAAGGCAAGTGTACTGAACGCCATTTGGGCGCAGCCTTTAGATTAACCATTGTCTATTCAAATTTACACCGCAAATTGGGTTCTTCCCGTCGATAAGCCGCCGATTCCCAACGGAGAAGTGGTTGTTGAAGACGGGATCATTCAAGAAGTCCGCCCGCAAAAATCACCCGAGTCCGACCGTGAAGAGCTTGGCGATGCGATCCTGATGCCGGGATTAATAAACGCACACTCTCACATCGAATATACAGCCCTCAGGGGGCAGATTGAAGATATTCCATTCTTCCCGTGGATACGCGCCCTGATGGCGAGTAAGACGCGACTGGACCGCCTGGACTGGCTTTGGTCGGGCAGGCTTGCGGCGCTGGAACTGATAGCCGGGGGAATAACGACCATTGGGGACAACGCCGACGCCGGTATCTCAGCCCAGGTGGCTCAAGAATGCGGCCTGAGAGCCACTGTATACCAGGAGCTCTTCGGCATAGACAACAGCGAAACCGTGTACGAGATCATCACTCGGCTCGACGACAAGCTTCTGACGAACTCCAGGTTCGAATCCGACCGTGTCCGTCTTGGCATTTCTCCCCACGCCCCATACACCATCCGGCCGGAACTCTTCAAGGTGATTGCCGAGTACCTTTCCGATACAAACCTTGGAACGAGCATTCACGTCGCTGAAACAGACGCCGAAACAGACTTGATCCAATCCGGTTCCGGCCCGTTTGCCGAAATGTTTCAGAAGCGGGGAATTGAATGGTCCATCCCAGGTGTATCGCCGACCAGATATATTTACGACATGCAGGCTCTGACGACATCGACTCTTGCTGTCCACTGCGTCCACCAATCCAGAGAGGATATTGAGCTAATTGCGTCGACCGGCGCTTCCATCGTCCATTGTCCAAAAAGCAACGGAAAGCTGGGCGCAGGCATTGCCCCCCTGGCGGAGTGGCTGAAGACTGACGGCCTTTGCGTAGCTCTCGGCACGGACAGTGCGGTCTCGAACAACGGTCTGGACCTTTTCGAGGAGATGCGCTTTGCCCTCCTTAGCCAGCGAGCGGCTACGCGATCGGTTGAGTGTGTAACCGCCAAACAGATCGTCCACATGGCAACTCTGGGCGGGGCGCAAGCCATGGGGATATCCGACCACACGGGGTCCTTGACTCCAGGCAAGAAAGCCGATCTCATAGCAGTACGGCTGGACTCCCCGCATTCCACTCCAGCAACCGATCCTTACGCGGCGATTGCATACACATCGAGGGCAGCCGACGTTTGTCTTACAATCTGCGATGGTGTCCTGCTCTATTCCGATGGCGACTGGACCACATTGAATAAGGATTCTATACTTGCAGAGTCCAGAAAAGTCCGTGAAAAGGCAGCGAAAGAAGTTTGAAAGAATCCACAACGAATAGTCCCGCAGCAGGCTGGGTCGTCGCCATTACCGGGGCAATTATAGTCGGCTATCTGTTCAGCACGAACGGCGATCCGAAACCCTTCGAAGTTTACAATTTTATCAACACGGGGTTGTGTCTGTGGATGCCCTTAATGATTTTGATGCTCGTCCTCAGACTGGAGCCGTCTGAGTTTGGGCTTACGATCGGGGATTCAAAGACCGGATTTCGCTGGTCGTTTGTTTTATGGCTGCTGATGTTGATCCCTGTCATCGTAGCATCGTTTCGCCCGGAGTTCCGAACCGAATACCTTACCGAAAAATTGTCCCAATTTCTGCAGGGAGTTGGTCCCGTTTATAACGGCCTCTTTGTCAACAAAAAATCACTGCTCTACTACGAATTAAGCATGGGCTTTTACATGTTTTGCTGGGAGTTCTTCTTCCGAGGCTACCTTCTCTTTGGCTTGAAGCGCCTCTTAAAGAACGACCACTGGGCTGTTATCCTGCAAACAATTCCCTTTGCACTCCTTCACTGGTCCTGGCAGGCAGGTGCGTCAAAGCCCGGACTGGAAATACTGGGATCCATTCCAGCGGGAATCGCCCTGGGGTACTTCGCCCTCAAGACACGCTCGTGCGTCTACGGATTTCTAACGCACTGGGCCGTCTCCGCCACACTTGATGTCCTTCTTCTGCTGCACGTATATCGCTAGAATAATCCGCGGCCTAAGCCTGCTAAACTATGATATAATCAATGTAACACTACACCGATTATTATTGCTGAGAAAATAAAACCTGTAAGATGGCAATCAACCGTTTAAATCTCTGCAATTTGGGTAAAATTCTCAGGAGCGATTGAACATGTCAGCATGGCTGACGGAAATAGAAGAGGGTCTAGATGGAGAATATCCGAATCTCATCGAGGGTGCGCGAGACTGAGGGTCTACCCGTAATAGATGTAAGCGGCGAAGTCGATATCTATACAACTCCGCAATTTAAAGAAGCGGTTACAGAGATTTTACAACAGGGACATATCCACATCATAATCAACCTTACTGATGTGTCGTATATGGACAGCAGTGGTTTTGGAACCCTGCTCTCGGCTACAAAGCGTCTACGCCCCCAAAATGGCGGAATATTCCTGGTCGGATGCAACGAAGCAGTAAGCAGAATGCTCGATATTACCCGGCTGAATACCATCTTTACCGTGGTGCACACGGAAGAAGAAGCTGTTGCAGCGGTGGCTGCATCGTTATTGGAGCACGCACGCGCGCCTGTTCTTGCGTGATGCTTTTAGATTTGGGTAATAAGTAAAAACGAAGACCACCCCTAACCCCTCCACTTCGTAAAGGGGGACATGACTGTCCTCCAGAGGCGACCTTAAATCCGGTCCCCCTCTACGAAGTGGAGGGGTTAGGGGCGGTCCTATTCCTGATTCCTAACCGTCGTTCCAACACCCCACCAACAAACACCGCCAGCAACCCCGCAATCGCCAAGAACGCCAAATACAACCCTACCCTAATCGACATAGGCTCATACCGCAAGTCCACTGTAATCGTTCGCCCAGCATTCTTTCCCGATGTGTTCCACAGTATAGTCTTAAAAATATCCGGCTCCGGTTCGATCTTAGCCGGAACGCCGTCGAGGGTAGCATGCCAACCGGGATACCACTGCTCAGCAATCATCAAACGGTTTGGCCCCAGGCCTTCCGTCAACCGCAGCCTCGTGTGGGTAGGGGAGATCTTGTCTGCACTGGTCACATTGCCGTTAGGGTCCCAGTAAATTGGAAGCGTCTCTTTATTGGTGTACACGTAACTGCCGTCGATGGTCGTCTCTAGTTGCAGCTCCTCAGTTGGCGCCAAGGGGACATCCGAAATCACGTATTTCACCCCAGCTTCTCTCGTCAGAGGAGACATAAAGCCATATGTAAACACCATATTCCCGTTTTCCACAGGAGTTGGAGCACCATCATTCATCAATGCAATGAAGTGGATGTACTGGCTCGTGAACAGAGAATCGTAACCCTGGATGTCGTCGAATCCATACACGGTCCCGCTATTGGGCGGCAAAATCGCACGCGGGGGCCTGTTCGGATCTAAACTCCAATGTGTGTTGATGGGCATTATCCTGGCATCACCCACATTGGCTTTCAAGTAGTCCGTGAGAGGAGTGGACGGATAGATCTGCGATGCAAGCTGCGTGTTCAGACTAATCGTTGCAGACGACAGGTCCACTACAACAAACAGAATAAGAAGCGCCCGGAAGGCTTGCAGCGGAATGCTTCCCTTCTGCACGAACCAGACAAGAGCGGCGAAACAAACAAGAAGTCCGGCGGGAATTCGGAATTGTGATCCATATTGCGCCAGGGCCGCGGCGGCTGTAGAGCCTGAGCGCGCAATCAAAAGACCGGCAAACCCTATGGCAAGAATGCCCAAGAACAGTCCGGCCGCCGTTATTCCCGCGGGCTTGAGCCAATTCGTCAATTTTTGACCGATCAGTTCAAACAAAGCCTGAGATCCCAACCCAGCCAAAACTGCCCCGCACAGAGACCACAACACAAGAATCCGTCCCGGCGACCCTGTCTGGCTGAACCCTGGAATCAAATAGAATGGGAGGGCATTGAGGGGCGTCCCAAAGGCCATAAGCAACGCAACCAGCGCCGCTAAACTAAAGAAGAGAATAGAACGCCGCCGGCTGTCCACAATGTCATGCCGGAACAGCATCAATCCAACAGCAATAGTCGCCAACACTAACCCTATCATTCCGATATAACAGGCATTTTCCGCATAGTTCGTGGCACCCCAGTAGTTTCCGTCCGCCGGATTCCCAAAAAAGCCAGGAGCAATCAGTGACAGGATATGATAGGCCGGCACCGAAAGTCTGTTGTAGCCCATATATGCGGTCAAAGAACGCGAGGTTACAGCTCTGTGGGAGTAGTGCGAGAGTTCTATCGAAGGGAGGAGCTGTGGGGCGCCTATGGCAAACATCACGACCATGACCACGACTGCTGATTTGATGAGGCTTGGAGTGTCCGCTCCTTCCCCTGTGCGTCTTAGCCGGACGATCTGGAATAGAGCGTAGCCTGCCGCCAGCAGAATGGAGTACAGTGCAATCTGCAGATGCCCCGCAAGCAGTAAAAGCCCCAGCACAAAACCCAGCGCTCCTAATCGGCCGAGAGTGAGTTTTTCCAGAGCTTTGTCGATGGCAAGCAGTATAAGCGGCAGCCAGCAGGACACGCAAAGGAATGTCGGAAGTTCAAGCCAGCTCACCTGCCAGTTGCTGAGCTGCCAGGTAAGCGCTCCGATAAGTGCCGCGGAGCGCGACAACCCGACGGCTTTGGACCTCAAAAACCAGTAGAGGAAAATCCCCGTCATAGCCAGATGTACAAAAACGCTGATCCCAAATGCTTTGGCAACCGGGAAAATCTCAAAAATCAGGTTAAACGGATAGAAAATTGCCGACTGAGAGTTAGCAACAAAAGGAGTTCCACAGAACTGGTGCGGGTTCCAGAAGGGAAGGTAGCCCTGGTGAAGGGTTTGACTGGCGAAATTCCGCCATGGATAGAACTGGGCAATGCCATCCCACATCAGCGGGTCCCAGACGATGGTGTGGGGTCCCTTCCATGGAGCAATGTCGGTAAGCAAGGCGGCAGGGACAAAGGGCAGTCCAAGAAATATGGTGCGCCACAGCAAAAGACAAGGAGCTAGGAGCAGGACTATATAGGGAGCTATAGTTCCAAAGGAAAACGAGGGCCTGTTAGGTTTCATCGCGGCATTGCGGCTTTTTAATAACGGGAAGCACGACCTGAAGTCACGCGCTAGTTGCGAAACGTCTTACGGCAGGTAGGTCAGGTTTCTTAACGCAATATTGTTCGCCTTATCGCGCTCGAGGACCTGAGCAAATTCGCTCTTTGCCTCATCATACATCCCAAGCATTGTGTATGTCAGCGCAAGGTCATTGCGGGCAAGAACGTTTTGTGGATCGATGGACGTGCACTGCTTGAGTTCGGACACCGATTCCTCAAAGCGTCCCACAAATCCATAGATCAATCCGAGTTGGTGATGAGCCTCTGCATGCTCAGGGAACAGCTCCACGAGGGAGTTCAGTTCTTCTGTTGCCTCGTCGTAGCGTCCCTCGATCTTAAACGCTACGCCACGTTCAAGCCGATCTTCGACCGAATCCATTCGGATCTCCATTCTTCACGCAGCATCGCTCGTTTCTAAATTGGAAAATGACATTCCAGGTACGATGCGCGCACCGCGCGCCCAATCTGCAGCGCTCATTCGAGCCTTGCTTTCCGGCTGTACCGATGTAAGCAGGAGAGCGCCAAGATTAGTAGACACAGTTATACCTTGCCGATCAACATATTGTATGATTCCGACACTGTCGTGGGGTCCCGCTTGCTGTTCTCGAACTTCCGTGACCCAAATCTTTAACCGTTTACCCTGCCAAACAGTATATGCGCCGGGCTTTGGGGAGACACCACGCACCAGATTATGCAGCTCCAGCGCAGACAGGTTCCAGTCAAATGCCCCAAAGTCTGCCGGGAGAGACGGGGCATAGGTTGCCAAGTCCGAGTCCTGCGGAATACGAGGACAATCGCCGCGTTCCAGCGCCTTCAAAGTGTCAATAAGGAGATCGGCCCCAATTATCGAGAGCTGATGCTCTAGTTCCGCCAGATCGTTGATATCCTTAAGAGGGAGAGAAGCCTGCAGAAGTATATCGCCTGTGTCCAGTCCCACATCCATTTGCATGGTAGTAACGCCGGTTTCCGAATCGCCCTCAATAAGTGAGTACTGCATGGGCGCCGCACCCCGCCACCTTGGAAGCAATGAACCATGGACATTAATGCCGCCAAACCGGGGAATCTCAAGCATTCGTCCTGAAATAAGCTGACCGAACGCTGCGACAACCAGGGCATCGGGGGCTAACTCGCGGACAAACTCGCGAAACGTCTTATCGCGGACCTTTTCTGGCTGATAAACAGGCAGATCGAGAGCGAGGGCTGCCGCCTTGACCGGACTTTGCAGTTCTTTGCCGCCGCGTCCATGCGGCCGGTCGGGTTGAGTTACAACCCCAAGGAGGCTGTGGGATTCATCCGCAGCCAGTTTGTTCAGGCTTGGGACGGCAAATGGAGAGGTGCCGAGGAAAAGGATACGCATAGGGTGTGGTCGAAGTTAGACATCGATCCCTTCTTCGTCATCGTCCTCATATTCGTCATCCTCGTCTTCATCCTCTGAAGTAATGTAATGCAGACTATCGGGGTCAGCCTTATCAATAAAGAGGATGCCGTCAAGATGATCGTATTCGTGCAGAATAACGCGTGCCGTCAATCCGTTGCCCCGGAGTCTGATCGGCCGGCCATGCTGGTCCAGCCCCTTAATAACGACCTCGGCAGCGCGGACTAAATCGCCCCGGAGTCCGGGAATCGAAAGACAGCCTTCGGTGCTTGGCTGTTCGCCTTTGGTCTGCAGGATCTTTGGGTTGATCACAGCGTGGAATCCGTCCCCGGCATCAAACACAAAAATTCGCTGCAATATTCCAAGCTGCGGCGCTGCCAGACCGACTCCGTTTGCGGCCCGCATGATATGCTCCATATGGTCGATAAAATCAGCCATATCTTCATTCACACGAAGTACAGGTTTCGAAACCTGGCGCAATATCTCAGCGTCTGCCCCTTCGTATTTTACAATGGGGTCATCCTTACGAATCAAATCGCTCAGTCTTGCCGCTGGCCTTGCCATGTCACCTGTTCTTTCTACTGTTTTTATGATGATTAACCGTGTAGATTATTGTGTGGGTCTGAAAGAGATTATCCCAAGATTATAGCATCGTGAACGGATCAATATCAAGCGAAAACCCAATCAGATCGCGCTGTTGCATTGAAGAGATAGCAGACTTACAAATATCGGTCAAAATAGTTCTGTCCGCTCCACGCACTATAAAGTGAAACCGTGTCTTGCCGCGTAGCCTTTCGATAGGGCAGGGAACCGGCCCGAGAACCTCCATGGACGCCTTCTGTCCATCGATACCTTGCTGGATACGCTGCGCCAGTGCAACACACCGTCTCCATGCCAAATCCGCCTGCTCATCGGAAAACACAAAATTAGCCATATGCCGAAAGGGAGGATAGCCAATCTCCTGACGGTTCAGTATCTCCTCGCGGTAAAACGATTCATAGTCGTGTTCGGATGCTTTGACTATACTTGGATGTTCCGGAGTAAATGTCTGCACGATCACCAGTCCGGGACGCGTCCCTCTGCCGGCCCGGCCCGCCACCTGGGTAAGGATTTGAAACGCTTCCTCGGCCGTCCTGTAACTTGGGATATTCAGGGTGGTATCGGCCATAACAACTCCGACCAGAGTTACGTTGGGAAAGTCGAGGCCCTTAGTGACCATCTGTGTACCGATAAGGATGTCGGCTTCTCCCCGTCGGAATGTTCGAAGAGCGTCGGAATGCGCGCCCTTCTTGCCCATGGTGTCGCGGTCCATACGCAGAGTCCGCGCTTCCGGAAATAATTCGATCACCGCGCCTTCTACTTTCTCCGTTCCATCTCCAATGGGGCGAAGTTTCAGGCTCTGGCATTTCGGACAGGTTTCCGCAACCTGCTCGGCATAGTCGCAGTGGTGGCAGCGCACCTGATGCGCGTTGCTGTGATAGGTGAGGGTAACGTCACAATTCGGACACCGAAACGTAAACCCGCAATCTCTGCAAAGCAAAAAGGGAGCATAGCCGCGCCGGTTCAAGAACAGTATGGTCTGTTCTTTTCGTTCAAGCCGGTCGCGCATGGCCTCTCGCAGCGCCGTTCCGAACATTCTGGAGTGGATGAGTTCGGGTTCGTTGGGGTCCTTGCGCCTGGGCAGCCTTTTAAGCTCGGCGCGCAGATCGACGATGACAACAGGCGGCAAAGGACGGTTGTCTATGCGTTCAGGCAGGCGGATCAGGTCGTATACGCCCTCGCTGGCGTTCCAGAAGCTTTCCATGGACGGGGTTGCGCTTCCAAGCACAAGGGCCGCCCCGGTCTGACGTGCTCGCGTCTGTGCTACATCCCGTGTGTGGTAGCGCGGAGGGACGTCCTGTTTATAAGAGCCATCATGCTCCTCGTCCAGCACAATGAGGCCAAGGTTCTTTATCGGAGCAAAAACGGCCGACCGCGCGCCGAGCACGACACGCGATTCCCCCGATTTTATCCGCATCCACTCGTCATAGCGCTCGCCAGGCGAGAGCTTTGAATGCAGTACGGCCACGGTGGAGTCGCCAAACCGGCCTTTAAAGAGTTCCAGAAGCTGCGCTGTTAGTCCGATCTCCGGCAGTGCGATAATGGCGCTGCGTCCCAACTTCAAAGCAGCAGCGGTGGCGTGAAGATATACTTCCGTCTTTCCCGATCCGGTAACGCCGAACAACAGTGTAGTTTTGCCCAATTGCGATTCGATAGCCTGGGAAATGTGTGCGACGCAGGACTGTTGTTCCTCTGTAAGGCGCCTAGCTGACAGTGGCGCGTCGGAGTCTGGCGTAAAAGGATTGCGGCGCTCGCTGCACAAAACTATCTGCGCGAGCCCTCGTTCAATCAGTGCATTTGCGGAGGCCGTGCCTCCCGGTGGGATTTTTATGGGGAGGGGAGCATCGATAAGCTGGCGCAGCAACTGCGTCTGAGCCTTGGCGCGTCCAGTCTCCATAACCTGGTGCTGAGCCTCAGCCTGCTCTCGAGGGATGGCGAGCTCCAGACGGCGGACGATTTTCTCTTTGGCCTCCGGTCGTGTCACATGAAACTGCCTACTTATAGCTTGCTTGCGACGCAGCGTCCCCAGATCGGCCGTCAGAGTATCGCTTTTTATTTGCCGCTTGAGCCTGCCCAGGTCAATAGTACCGCCTGCACCATGCAGCGCCTCGATAATGAGTCCGAATCGCGGATTAGGCCGAGTGCCTACCATATTGCTTTCCCACTGGGGATTAAGACTTATTGTTGTGGCAATCTTCGACGTAAGCACGTCCGGAGCGATCAACCGCACGGCGTCAATAAGCTCGCAAAGAGTCGCTTCCTGCACGTACAGAGCGAGGTCCCGCAACTGCTCGTCAAAGGCGGCCGCACCTTCAACCAAGCCTTCAATCGGCTTTATCTGGCCGTTAAAATCGGACGGCAGGCTAGCGTCCGTGCGAAATACGTATCCGACGGCCGGTTGCGCCCCCACCGAGACAAGAACAGCATCACCAACCTGAACATTTAAGTGGTCGGGGACACTATAAGTAAGAGGCTGCGGCATCCCGTTTGCGTCAACGAGCACCACAACCTCAGCATAACGCATCAAATTTTCAGTAGACTGCACCCAATAATTATACTCGCCCAAGGGCCGATCGTGTCCGCTGCAGATTGACTGTCCCGACAAAATGGTACACTCACCCTGACAAATATCTCTATGTGCGTTACGAGAGGCCAAAGCCATAAGTACAAAGGTTCCAAAAATCGTTATTGTCGGCGGTGGATTTGGCGGCTTAGCTGCGGCAAAGGCCCTTCGGCATGCTGGCGCGCAAGTAACCCTGATCGACAAAACCAATCACCACGTCTTTCAGCCTTTACTCTATCAGGTGGCCACCGCCGAGCTTGCTCCCGGACAGATAGGTGCGCCTATACGCGGCATTCTGCGCAGCCAGCGCAACACTACCGTGCTCATGGCCGAAGTGACCGGCGTGGACAAGGAAAACAAACTGGTTCAAGCCAAATCCCTGGATCACATTGGCCTTTCCATACCCTACGACTATCTCATTCTAGCAACCGGGGCCACCCACAGCTACTTCGGGCACGACGAGT
>Ga0302315_10001022_pt1 | contig 29675 bp, 22 predicted proteins | sample III_Palsa_N3_1_FD_200532 | JGI IMG/M metagenome (GOLD analysis project Ga0302315, IMG submission 200532) | Peat permafrost microbial communities from Stordalen Mire near Abisko, Sweden - III_Palsa_N3_1 | ecosystem: Environmental > Terrestrial > Soil > Palsa > Peat permafrost | place: Sweden...
AACCTTATTAAACAGCTACTTAAACGAGGACTGGACGTGGGCGCTGCATGATGTGGACGAGCATGGTAAAACCATCAGCCGTATTTACACCGAAATTAGCGGCGTAAGTATTTATAACCGTAACGAATGGCCGCAATTGATCTCCTTTTTTAAACCCCGCATTATCGCGCTTGACGAATTTTGGAGTGTGGGACAATATAGTTTTGAGGCGTTGAAGTAACAAACGAATTGTCATCTCGAACGATAGTGAGAGATCTATACACACGCCATTCCCACCATACAGCTCGATTAAGATTTCTCGCTATCGCTCGAAATGACATTGGTAAATTTAAAAAACAAATGCTAACTTTGTTAGTATGAAGCGTTCGGGAAGTGCTGATTTACCTTTGCATTATGGCTATGTACCCATTTGGCTTGCCGAAAGGATGGCTAAACTTGGGCTGGCTATTGTAGAAAATATTTTGATTGATTATGGCAAGGATGATTTACTGCGCCGCATCAGCGACCCGTTTTGGTTCCAGAGCCTGGGTGCGGTAATGGGAATGGACTGGCATTCGTCAGGCATTACCACTTCCGTAATGGGCGCTTTAAAACGTGCCGTAAATCCGCACAGCAAAGAATTAGGTATCTATATTTGCGGTGGCAAAGGCAAGTATTCCAAGCAAACACCTGATGAACTCATCCGCATCAGCGAGCGTACCGGCCTTGATGGCAATTACCTGGTAAAATGTAGCAAACTAAGCGCTAAGGTTGATAATACCGCGGTGCAGGACGGTTTCCAGCTTTATACCCATAATTTTATTTTGAGCGATACCGGCAATTGGGCGGTAGTACAGCAAGGCATGAGCGATAAAACCAGTACCGCAAGGCGCTACCATTGGCAATCGGAAGGCTTAACATCTTTTGTAAACGACCCGCATACTTCTATCTACGGGCAAAATGCCGGCTATATCTTAAACATGGCCGATAGCCTAGCCGAGGGCTCGCGCAATGGTGTTATGCAAATTGCTCACGAAAACCCGGAGCGTATGCTCGGCGAAATAAGCAAACTGGTAATGCCTTCGCACCATGACGTACGGGCTGAAAATGTGGATTTAAAACGCCTGGGCGCGATACTATGGTTGGCGCATGAAAACCAGACTGCCAACTTTGAAGATTTGCTGTTATTAAAAGGTTTAGGGCCGAGGACCATGCAATCATTAGCCTTAGTAAGCGAAGTAATACATGGCACGCCAAGCCGCTTTAAAGACCCCGCCCGCTTTTCTTTTGCCCATGGCGGTAAGGATGGCCACCCCTTCCCTGTTCCCACAAAAGTGTACGACGAAACCATAGGCACCCTGCAAAACGCGGTTTATAAAGCTAAAATTGGTCAATCTGAAAAAACTGAAGCGATAAAACGCTTATCAAAAATTGCCGAGAATGCCGAAAAAGATTTTACCCCAAACGCTAATTTTGATAAAGTAATTGAAGAAGAAAGCGCCAATTCCTATAAATATGGCGGCCGTACGGTTATGGGCTGGGCCAAGCCTCCGGTTGAGAAGCAGTTGAAGTTGTTTTAGTGATAACATAACCCACCTTGTCATTCTGAGCGATAGCGAAGAATCTGCAAAGTGGTGCACCAAGCGACAGATCCTTCGCTCAGGATGACAACAAAAAAAGGGTGTCATACTGAGGTTCTCGAAGTATGTGGGCAAAGGCCGCTGCACATCCTTGAAAAACTCAGGGTGACACCCCAGTATAGAAGTATTGTATATATCTTATTTCAACGCCGCTTCAAGGGCCTTGGCCGAATCCAGATGCATTTGAATTACCGGTAAGGTTTTGCGGGCAAAATCCTGTATGGTTTGGTTTTTATCGTCAACCTGGCTGTCAAACAGTTCAACCGCGCCCTCATGGTCTTTAACCATCATCGCTATATAAGCCTTGTCAAAATCAGCGCCTGTTTTTTTCGATAAGCTATCGATTAACACCTGGTGGTCGGCATCAATGGTATCTTTTTCGGTAATTAACTTATCACTTTCCATCCAAAGCAGAGTGCTGTCGGCCTGGCTATGGTCGGCAATCATCATTTTTGCAAAACTGATAACCCTTGGATTTTGCGAATGGCTTGCCACTAATGATGACGCTTTAATTTCGGTCATGCCGCCTACTATACCACCGTGAATCAGTGCTACACCGCCATCATCAACCAGCGTTTTTTCCTGGTAATTTTTAGCTTTCATATTATCCATGCATGATTGTACCGAAAGCGCAATCGCTAATCCCAATATCGGGTAAACAAGTTTTTTCATTTTTTAATATTATGGTTAAAACTACAACACATATTAAGCCGCGTGGTTTAATATATCCTGCAAAACAAATCAATTTCTGATTAAGATGCCAAAGAATAGCAAAATATTTTTTCTGTATTAAGCCAGGTTCCGGCCCGCATTCACAATTCCGTAAACTGTTCTTATAATCAGCTTGTCGTAAATCTCGGTAAATGCTTCGTCGTGCTTATTATTCAGGCATTGCAGGGCATAATGCTGAATGATAACCAGCGGCAATACAATGCGTTCTCGTATAGCTATCGAGCGCCTTTCAACCGGGTATTCATCCATCAGCGTCTGGCTGCCGGTTAGCGCTATCAGCATCGCTTTGGTAAGGTCGAACTCATCCTTCAGCATCTGCCAAAATTCACCGAACCTTTTATCCTCCCGCAAATAAGCCGTAACCCGGAAATCAGATTTCGACATCGACATCATACAGTTATCCAGCATAGTTTTAAAGAAACCCGATGTTTGATATAATTCCTTCACCTCTTCCCAGTTGCCTTCGTCCTTCATTTTCTTTAAAGCAGTACCTACGCCATAAAAGCCCGGTATGTTTTGCTTTAACTGGCTCCACGAGGTTACAAAACTTATAGCACGCAAATCTTCCAGCTTTAACTTTGCATTGGCATTGCGTTTGGCTGGCCTGCTGCTAATATTAAAACGCGATAATAATTTCAGCGGACTAAACTTCTCCAAATACTCCACAAACAGCGGGTGCTGGCGCAGGTTCATAAACAGGCGGTAGCTTTCGGTTGCCATGTCGGATATCAGGCCTTTGTTCCTGTCGCTCAGCAAGTCGTTTTTATTGGGGTGCAGTGCCGAAGTAATACCAGCGTTAATCAACTGCTCCATGTTAAACCTCGCGGTTTCAACTGAGCCATATTGCGAACTTACGGTTTGCCCCTGTATGGTAAGCTGTATTTGCTCGTTGGCAATCTCATCGCCCATCGACGCGTAAAAACGGTGGGTTTTACCGCCGCCGCGTGCCGGAGGGCCGCCCCTGCCATCAAAAAAGGCAAGCGCTATGCCGTATTTGCGTGCTACCGCGGTTAATTCGACCTTAGCTTTATAGATAGACCAGTTAGCCATCAGGTAGCCGCCATCTTTAGTGCTATCGGAAAAACCGAGCATAATGGTTTGGCGGTTGCCCCTGTTCTTCAGGTGTTCTCTATAAAACGGGTGGGTATAAAGCGATTCCATAACCTGTGCTGCTACACCAAGGTCGTTCACGGTTTCAAACAGAGGCATAAAATCAACACTCAGGCTATCTTTTTTCCAGCCGCTCCACAAAAACAAATCTATCAGCTGCAATATGTCCGATGCCTGCTGGCAGTTGCTGATGATAAAACGCTGGCAGGCCTTTTCGCCATTAGCGGCTTGTATTTGTTTCATTAGCCTGATGGTATCCAGCGTATCCGTAATTTCGCTGTCCTCATCGGCAGGGCATTTAAAATTAGCTTCTTTAAAAGCGATATTTTTAAGCTTATCAGCTTCTTCAAAATCAAGATAACCGTCAACTATACTATCTTGTATATCATCCTGTTGCGTGCCGTATTCAAATACTTTCCTCAACACACGGCTATCCTGCCTAATATCCATCGTGGCAAAATAACAGCCGAATAATTTCACCTTCCGTATCAGCCCTTCTACTATTTCTACAAACAAACTGTCGTGGCTGCTGATGAGTGTTTGCCGCACAATTTGCAGCATACCCAATATTTCACCTTGTAAATCTTTTTGTTCTGTTTGGGGGTTAAATGCATTCTGATACAATAGTTTTTCAAGCTTCAATAAGCTATCGCCAAAACCCCTGAAGGTAATGCGGCGTTTTAACACCCTGAAATCGCGGTAATAACAACGGAATATAATCTGCCTTAATAAGCGGGCAACCGTTTGGGTACTTTCGGTAGTTACGTTGGGGTTGCCGTCCCTGTCGCCGCCCGGCCAAAAGCCAAGTTCCAGTATCTGGTGATCGTCGGTAAGGTCAATGTCAAACTCTTCTTCAAGTTTTGATTGTATGCCGGTAATGGCATGGTAAAATATATTTTCCAAAAACCAAACCAGGCTAACCGCTTCATCAACAGGCGTTGGCGAAGTTTTATTAAAGAAAGGCGTTTTGCCTAATTGCTGCAATAAGCCATCGATGCTATTGATATCATTATGCTTTAAAGCCTCAATCAAATCCGTCATAATGCCCAGCACCGTACCGGGATAAAACTGTGTAGGATGCGCGGTAAGCACCAGGCGCAGCGAAAAATCCTTTAGCCGTTTGCTGATATCATCGCGGGCGCTATCGCTTATAGCGGCCTGTTGTAGTAAACTCTGCAGCGAGCCCGAATCATCAGGCCTGCCTATTTTATTGAATGACGAATCCTCAATGGCATCAAACAAAACCACCTGCCGCTCAATATATTGTATAAACCTGAACATGCGGTTTATTTGCTCCTGGTGGTCGATACCCGGTACATACTTCTCAAAAAACGACTCGATAATTTCCGTTGGCGATAACTGGTTTACCGTTCCCTTTTCGCAATGCGAGCTAAAAAATGGCAGCAAAATACCCGTATCCTTTACCTGGTAAAAAGGCAATGTTTGAAACAAGCTGTTATACAACTCAAAACGGGTAACTACTTCATGATTGAAGGCAGTTTCTCTTTGGCTGAGTTTTAACGTAGAAGACATAGTAATGTAGATTGAATGTGAAATATGTGTAACACGGGTATGAGGCCAATCACGCGGTGAATTTAGTAAAAAATTGAATATTTATTAACAATAACACGTTATTAATACTAATATTTGTTATAAAAAACATCTTCTGATTAAATTTTCTAAATTTACAATCAATTTCAGCCTGAATATTGTTAGCAGTATATGCAGCTTAGAGCCATAAAAAGTTTTTTTTACAGCCAGTACTTTTCCGATGGCTTGCGCATTACCATTGGCGTGTTGCTGCCGGCGCTGATTTTGTCTCAAATAGGCAAATTTGCTACCGGCGTTGATGTGGCTTTAGGTGCCTTGTGTATCAGCGTGGTTGATACACCCGGCCCGGTTTTGCACAAGCGCAACGCCATGGCCATTTGTAACCTTTGCGTGTTTCTTGTAGCGGTTACTACGGGTTTCGCGCGACTTAATATTTATACTTTGGGCATAGAGGTAACGGTTTTTGCCTTCCTGTTTTCCATGTTTACGGTGTATGGCAACCGTGCCGCCAGTATTGGCACCGGCGCTTTGCTGGTGATGATTTTGATGATGGATGAGGCTGTAAAACCTGTTGATGTGATCCCCCACAGCGCTATTATATTGGCGGGCGGCATTTGGTACATGTTGTTTAGCCTGGTATTTTTTGGCATACGCCCCTACCGCGCGGCGCAGCAGGCTTTAGGCGAAAACATAAGCGACATAGCTAAATTTTTAAGGTTGAAGGCAGCATTTTATCAGCCTGAAACCAATATTGACGAAAATTACCGCAAGCTGGTATTGCAACAAACACAGGTTAACCAGCACCAGGATAATGTGCGCGAAATGCTGTTTAAAAGCAGGTTATTGGTGCGCGAATCTACCAGCGCCAGCCGTATTTTGGTACTTACTTTTGTTGATTTGGTGGATATGTACGAAAACATAATGGCCACCCATTACGACTATGCCTACCTGCGCGAAAAGTTTAAAGACACCGGCATACTGCCCGAAATAGCCAAAATCATTGAGCGCATGGCCGATGAGGTTGAAAATGCATCTTTTATCGTACTATCAAATTCAAAATATAAGCACCCGGTTGATTTTATGCCTGAACTGGAACAATTAAAAGTAAAAATTGATGCATTGGGCTACGAAGAAGAAGGCAGCAGCAACCTTGTCCTCAAAAAAATATTGGTAAACCTGCGCGATATGAACCAGAAGATTGGCAGTATTTATAACTATTACCATTCCGATTCGGCGAGGTTATTATTCGAGAACCGCCGCAAAATTGAGTACTCCAAATTTGTAACCAACCAGGATTATGCCCCGCATATATTTACCGATAACCTGTCGTTCAAGTCGGCAGCGTTTAAGCATGCCTTGCGGGTGGCGCTGGTTTGTTTGGTAGGCTTTGCTGCGGCCAAAACCATATCTGCCGGGCACCATAGTTACTGGATATTGCTCACCATTATCGTTATTTTGAAACCGGGCTTCAGCTTATCCAAACAGCGTAATTACCAAAGATTGATCGGTACCATTTGCGGGGGCATTATCGGTATTACCTTACTGATTTTTGTGCACGATAAAACCATCGAGTTTATTTGCCTTATATTTTTCATGCTGGGATGCTACAGCTTTTTAAGGCTCAATTATATAGTAAGCGTGATTTTCATGACGCCGTATATCCTTATCCTTTTCAGCTTTTTAGGCGTTAACCATATTGTGCAGGAACGTATTACCGATACCATTATCGGTTCCGTTATCGCCTTTATAGCCAGTTACCTGATATTTCCATCGTGGGAGTTTCAGCAAATACAGACGGAAATGCAGAAAGTTATTTGCGCTAATACCGGCTACCTTTCAAAAATTGCCGAAAGCATAACCGGCAAACCCGTTGATATTACCGAATATAAGCTGGCGCGAAAGGATGTTTTTGTAAAATCGGGCAACCTATCCGCCGCCTTTGAGCGCATGACCTCCGAGCCAAAAAGCAAGCAAAAAAACATTAAAGAGATACACAAGTTTGTGGTGCTAAACCACATCCTAACCTCTTATATAGCCACCGTAGCATCAGATGTTATGGGCAGAACGATAAGTGGTTTACAGCCGGATATAATTAAATCCGTCAAAAAAAGCCTGGCCATATTAAATGATATCAGTAAAAAACTGGGCGGTGAGAAAACGGAAATAATAAGCGACAAAACCAGTGTAGCCGATATCGAAGCTAAAGCACCGCCCGAAGTACCTGATGATGGACTGTTAAAAGAGCAGTTGGGTTTTATTAATAAGATAAGTTTGGATATTGCCAGGGTGGCGGATGGAATTATTTAGTTGGGTTGATTAATTCCAGTTGTTCTTTGTTGTCAGAAAAAATAAAATCTTCGGAATATTCAATAACCTTTTGATTTAAATAAATTACAAGGGGTTCATTGATTAATAAACTTTCAATATTTGTTTTTTGAGTTGTACGTAAATGTACCAATAAAGCAAGTTTTGGAGATAAAGGATAATACCATTCAAATCCTTTCGTGTTACCATTTTCATCAATAAGATCACTTAAAATATTTATGATTGGCTGATCACAAGTTAAAAAATTCACATTTGTATTATTTTCATAAAACAAAAATCTTATATCTGGATTAAATGACAAACTTCTTGCAAATGTCGTTGCAAAAGCATAGCTAGTTATGTTCCAAAATTTAAACATGTTAAACGATTTATTTCCGGCAAAACTACTCTCAATCGCTCTTTTCATTTTTTTGGTTCTTACATATTGAAAACATAAAAACATTATAGTTTCATAAAAAGCATCATCATTTTCAAGAAATTTATAATTTCGAGAATTTACACAATCTACTAGCATAGTACCCAACTGCTCTATTTTTGCATGCGCATCCTCCATTAAGTTTATTTCCAACACTCTTATCTCACGTTCTATAATCTCTTTGTTTGAACCACCTATACCATTATTAATTATTTTCTTTTTAAGTTTATTTGTAGAAGTAAATATTTGCAAAAAATTTATATTTAAATCTACAACCGAGTCGTGGCTTATACTCTTTATAAAATCCTCTAAAAAAACTTCTTCTTTATCAGTGAAGTCAATAAGTTCATAAAAATATCTTTCCTGGGCTACACCCATTAAATTCGGGTTAATTATTTTCTGTTCACTTTTAAAATAAGCCCAAATATTTTTTTCATTTTGAGCCCAAGCTTTTAAATAATGTCTCCAAACGTAATGCTGTTGTTTTTTTGTAGTGCTCATTTAAATAAAATATTATTTCATACATGATAAAAAAGAATGGCGAGCTGAATTTCTTCACACTCGCCATTGTAGGCGGCACGGGACTCGAACCCGTAACGTCAAAAGACACCTGTTTTCAAGACAGGCGCGTATACCAATTTCGCCAGCCGAGACAATCCTGAATTCTCTCGACTGTAGGATTGCAAATTTATAAAATTTCACTTACTCATAAAAGCTCCGTAGCCAAATTAGCCAGTTCGCTCCGCTCACCTTTCTGCAAAGTAATATGCGCGTATAACGGATGGCTTTTTGCCTTATCAATCAAATAGCTTAAGCCGTTACTCTCCGCATCCAGGTATGGGGTGTCAATCTGGTATATATCGCCGGTGAAAATAAATTTGCTGTTCTCTCCTGCCCTGCTGATAATGGTTTTTATTTCGTGCGGGGTAAGGTTTTGGGCCTCATCAACAATAAAGAATATCTTGCTTAGCGTACGCCCACGAATGAATGCTAGCGGCGCTATGGATATTTTATCATTGGTAACCAGCTCATCAATTTTGGCCTGCATTTTTTCATCATCGCCAAACTGGTCTTTAATAAATTTAAGGTTATCCCATATCGGCGCCATGTAAGGGTCTACTTTCGATTTGATATCCCCCGGCAAAAAACCAATATCCTTATTACTTAAGGGAACGATGGGCCGCGTTACATATATCTGCCGGTAGTTTTTGCGCTGCTCCAAAGCACCGGCCAGCGCCAGCAATGTTTTGCCTGTACCTGCGTTGCCTTGTATGGTAACCAGTTTTATATCCGGGTGCAGCAAGGCGTGAATAGCAAATGCCTGCTCGATGTTTTTAGGGCTGATGTTAAATATCGGCTGCTCGGTAACCTTTTCCAGCTGCCGCAACTGCGAATTATAAAATGCCGGCACCGAATTGTTTTTTCCGTTGAGTATAAAAAAATGATTGTGGGTATATGCCGGTATATCAAAAGTATCAACCGGTAAAATATCGTGCTTGTTTAGCTGGGCTATCAACTTATCGGCTACTTTGCTTACCGTGGTGCTGCCGGTGTACAATTCGTCCAGGTTTTTAACCTTGCCGGTTTCGTAATCTTCGGCATTAAGGTTTAGCGCCTTGGCTTTAAGGCGCAGGCAAATATCTTTCGATACCAGTACGATCTTTTTATCGGGATTTTCTTCCTGCAAGCCTAAAGCGGCGTTTAAAATACGATGATCTGTTTTCTCGGAACCAAAAACCTCTGTGGCATCTGCCGCTATGGCCTTGGTATCTAATATAACTTTAAAGCTGCCCTTACTTTGCCCGTTTAAAGGCTGCCATTGGTTAACCAGCTTGTTACGCGAAATTTCGTCCATTAGCCTGATAAAGCCCCGCGCCTCAAAATTGCGGGTATCATTGCCGCTCTTCATGTTATCCAGCTCTTCCAGTACCTGTATGGGTATGGCTACGTCATGTTCCTGGAAATTTTCGAAGGCATTATGGTCGTACAGTATTACCGAAGTATCCAATACAAATATTTTCTTCTTTCCGTCGCTATTGCTTTTGCCTTCCTTTTGCATAGGATGCTAAATTAAGTATTTTGGGCGAATGGGAAACACCGGAAATCCAAAAAAATCGGCGAAATCATCTACCAAAATCAGTGTAATCCGCAATCCAAAAACCCTATAAAAGCAAAACGGAAGCCGCCTCTTTCGATTTGACTTCCGTTTTTGACCTGACTTTGGGCGTACCCGCCGACAGGTACCAAGTTTTGTGTAATTAACCGACCTGATCTCCTCTTTGTTATAATGCTCACGCCAATGCTGTCTTTATTCGCTTCGATTGCTGATTTACCATTGTGTGCACGTGATGCGGGCTTCTGTTCCTACCCCTACGGATTGGGCGCTGTCCTTATTCGTGCAACATTTAACTACTATCCGTCTCGCGACGGGCGGTAAGTATGTTCGTCGAACGCTGGAGGTTGCCGTTATCCTGCGGATACCAACTCTGCCGTTATTCTGCGCAACGCTGATGCATCTTTATTCGTTTGAATGCCGACTTATCGTTGTTTGCTAACGCTGATTGCTTCAAGGTCATTATTTCCGTTGCCGTGCCCCGTAGAGAACTGCAACCTCCATAATACCTCTTTATTACGTTCCCGGTAAACCACTTTCGTCGTTTTTCCGTTGGGTAATGAGGCACTTCACTGCTCTTTAGCGCTCCCGAAGGTTTGCCCGATTTCAGTTTCTGTAATCCTCTAAGGCTGTCAAAGTACGTCGTTCTTGATGATTTCAATATCAGGACATCCACGCCGTTTTGCAAGCTTTTTTTTTATTTTTTATTAACACGTTTTTAACATTTTTATTCCTGTTATAAACAATTTTGATGATTGATTGATAGCGCTTTACATCAAAATTCACTAACCAAACTGTTACTTTATCAACAGCCGCGTTTTGCACAAAAAGCGGGAATAATGGAATTTATTAATGATTAAAAAACGCCCGGAATTTATTTTTCTTTACTTTTTTTGAATGATTGTATGTTAATTCAGCATGCATTTTAAATTAAAAAAACATGAAAATTGTCATTCCGAACCTGCAGCGCGGCCTTAGAATAAGGGCAGGTGAGAAATCTTTTCGAATATGCAATGCGAAAAATGAATAGTATGGATACTGCTTCGAAAAGTTTTCTCCTCGCCCCGACGCACATTCCGCCGCTGCTCGTCGAAATGACATGGGGGAGTGATTTATATAATAATTGAAGGTATTTTTTCGCTATCCTTTCTCGCCCAACACATGCAGCGTAATCAAACTGGTATGTGCAATACCCAAAGTGCTGCCCGGCGTAACCGACATGTAGGCCTTTAAATAACCCGCAATAATTCCTTTTATAACGCGGATAGTGCCATCCTTAAACTCGGGCATAATATAATTGGTGGATTGCTTAAAGTGCATTTGCCCTTTATCATCCACATAAACTGTAAACGAATAGCTAAAATTCTGGTAGGCCTTATAAATGGTGATATTATATTCAGGGTCGAGATAACCTTCGGAGGCATCAAAATTATTCATCATATCAGCCTTCACCTCTGTTTTTCGTACGCTAAGATTTGGGCTGATGCTTTTTAATTGCACCGGTTGCGTGGCGGCAAAAGCGCTATCAATAATCTTGTTGCTTTGTTCGGCCTTAGCTTTTATAAACAAGGTATCGGCCCTGCTAAACTGCTGAACCTTTGCCGTATTTATATGTGCGTTTTTTATATAATTATTGGCATACAAGGTCATATATACTTTGGAGCGCAGCCAGTAAATAGTATCGCCCTCCACCTGTAACACCTGCAATTTTAAACTATCCTTATCCATATGCTGCAGCCTGAACCAGCTACGGGCTACATTAAATATGGAGTCATGGTCGGCAGATACCAGGAAATTGATAAATTGCTGTTTATCCGGACTCCAAACATTGGCGCTGTCGTTATCCAAAAAGGTAATTTTCCACGATGGCTCAACCTCGAAACCCTGGTTATCAAACGATAGGCCGTTGGTTAAACGCCTGCGTACTTCTGTATAGCCAATGCCGGTTATAGATTTAAATGATAAGCCTTTTTTCTCCGGCTTTTGTTTACAGCCAATGGGCAATGCAGCTATAAGCAATAATAACAGGCATAAATATTGTTTTTGGGCGATCGATCTTTTAAAACTCATACTTGGCGGCAATATATACCATTTAAAATTTATTGAAAAAAAGTATTTGCCATTCGGGGCATCTTTTTTGCGCTTAAGCACGTTGTTACCAATAGGATTGTCGTAATTTTAAAATATGGATGTAAAAGAAGTTGAGCGCCTCATAAAAATAAGCAGGGAACATCCGCTGATGCCCGAAACTTACATCCCCTGGCAACTGGAACCGCAGCCCGATGATATATTTTTACCGGAGATATTAACGTCGCTGCAAGGCCTCGATATATATGACACCCTTACTCCTGCCCAAAAATTGGAGCTTGGCCGACATGAACTGGTACAGGTAATTGCATCCTATGCCTGGGGCGAGTGCCTGTTTTGCGTATTTATGACCCGCCACCTGATTACTTTGCCACAGGATAATGCCGAACATCGCTTTTTAATCAGGGAGTTGATAGAAGAATTCCGCCACCAGGAAATGTTTGCCCAGGCCATACAAAAACTGGGCGGCAAACCCATAGCCCAAAGCCGCCTGCATAAGTTTTTTGGCGAATTCAGCAACAAATACCTGCCTGCTGATTACTTGTTTATGGGCAGCATATCGGTTGAGCTGGTTACTGATGTTTACGGCAATTACGCCCGCCGTGCGCCAAACATTTACCCGGTATTAAAAAAGATGTTCGATTTGCATAATATCGAAGAAGGGCGGCATATCCTTTTCACCAAAAGCCTGTTAAAAACTTATTCCGCCAAAGCCGGCTATATTAAACGCACGTTATACAGTTATGTAATACTGTTCAACATCCTGTTTGTGCGCACCATGTATGTAAAACAAGAAATTTACGAGCGCATAGGCATCAAAAATCCCGAGCTTGCTTATCAGTTAGCCTCCAAAAACTTCAAACAAAAATTCAGCGAACGATGCCTTGGGGATATTATTGAGTTTGTTAACGAATGGAAAGGCTTTAACAACGCCACCCGCTGGGCCTGGCGCTGGTTATTGGATGCGAAGGTGTGAGTATTCGCTAACCCAATCAGTCATGCTGAACTTGTTTCAGCATCCCACAAGCTAAGTCGCCCGAATGATGTTTACCTGCCCTGTGGGATCCCGAAACAAGTTCGGGATGACAGTATCTTTAGATATTAACTATTTCTTCCTCACCTCTACACTCCACTCACTCCCGCTGCTTACATGATAAACCTTGGCAAAATCGCCCTGGTTTAGGGCAAAGGATAATTGCATTAAACTGTTCATATAAGCCAGGGGTGCGTTTTTAACTACATAGCCAAAGGTTTTGGCGTAAGGCATGCTGCCGGTATAAACCTGTTTATGATTTTTGAAGATGGTCACCTGCAATACATCATCGTATTTAAGATGAAGCTGGTTAAACAAATCAGCATCGATGTTAGTCCACACGTTGCCGTATTGCACATCCAGTATCGGGATATCCCCTTTTAATACGCCGTTTTCAAACACCGGCTTTTGATAAGGTATGCTAACTACCTTGTTTGGTAATTCGGGGCCTACCTGCTCATACGTAATTACACCGGCGGCGAGGCGCGCGGCGGTATAAGAATATACATCGCGGCCATGAAAAGTATTTGAGTTTTGCGAATCGCGGCGGCGGTTAACTTTTTCGTCAATCTCGCGCAGGCCGGCAATACCTAAGGATTCGGCCACCAGGGTTAGCGTGCCATTATCCGGCGTTACAATAAACTGCCCGGTTTTTGTTTTGAGGACTACCGATTTACGACTGGTACCCACACCCGGATCAACTACCGAAACAAATACGGTGCCCGCGGGCCAGTAAGGCACGGTTTGGTATAAGCGGTATGCAGCTTCCCAGATATTGTAGTTTGGTATTTCGTGCGTAAGGTCGTACAGTTTCAAATCAGGCGAAACGCTTAATGCCACACCCTTCATGGCTGATACCGCGCCATCCTTCAACCCAAAATCCGATTGGTAAACAATAATTTTATTTTGCGCGATAGAAAATTGGGTAGCGAGAAATAAAATCGAGAAAATGGTGAGGATGCGTTTTTGCATGATGTAAGTTTTATTAAAAAATAATGTCATTTCGAACGTAGTGAGAAAACTTTTCGAATACACAAAGCGGTGATGCAAGGTGGTTAAGATTTCTCACTGCGTTCGAAATGACAATTATTATTTTCTACCCAATCACCTCATTAATACTCATTTCCCTTATCTCCTTGCTTTCGCCCGGCCTGCCGTTTTTGAAGGCTTTGCGTGGTTTTAAGCCCAGCAATTCAAACATAGCCATATCATCATCAAATGATGGGTTGGGTGTGGTTAATAATTTCTCGCCTGCAAATAATGAATTAGCACCCGCCATAAAGCAAAATGCCTGCTCTAATGTGCTCATTTCTGTACGCCCTGCCGATAGTCGCACTACCGACTTAGGCATAATAATACGTGTAGTGGCTATCATCCTTACCATATCCCAAACTGATACGCGTGGCTGATCGGCCAGTGGCGTGCCTTTTACCGGTACTAAAGCATTAATCGGCACTGATTCGGGGTGCTTAGGCAGGTTAGATAAGGTTTTCAGCATCGAAATACGGTCGTCAACAGTTTCGCCTAAACCGATGATGCCGCCGCTGCACACAGTAATTTTGGCTTTGCGCACATGCTCAAGCGTTTGTAAACGCTCATCGTAAGTACGTGTAGTTATAATACGTTTATAATCTTCCTCGGATGTATCTAAATTATGGTTATAGGCATATAAGCCTGCATCGGCAAGGCGTTGGGCCTGGCTTTCGGTAAGCATGCCTAAAGTGCAGCATACTTCCATATCCATGGCGTTTACTGCTTTTACCATATCTATTACCTTATCAAAATCGCGGTTATCGCGTACCTCGCGCCAGGCAGCGCCCATGCATAAGCGTGACGCGCCGCCGTTTTTGGCTTTCTGCGCCACGGCAATAACTTCTTCCTTAGGCATTATGGCGTGTACATCAACACCAGTATTATAGCGTGCAGCCTGCGGACAGTAAGCGCAGTCCTCCGGGCAACCACCTGTTTTTATCGATATCAGCGAGCTGATTTGTACTTCTGAGTAATCCTTATTTTCGCGGTGTACGGTAGCAGCTTCGTAAACAAGGTCTAACAAAGGCCTGTGGTATATTTCTGCAATCTCTTCTTTTGTCCAGTTGTATCTTACTTCGGTCATTACTTTAAAAATTATAATATCTGATAATTAATGGTGTAGCAGCATATGTATATGCTGTAATGAATCTATATGTTTTTGCAATTGCACATGCTTAAGGGCTTTTAAACGGTTTTCTTCCAATATACGTGGAAGCAATAGCTTGGTTGCGAACCATAATGGCAACAAGAAGCCTGCGCAATCAGTAAATGTTGTTATAATGATGGATGATGCCACTGCAGGGTCGATGCCCACCCGTTTTAATATTAATGGTATAGATGAACCTGTTAAACCCGCTACAATCAGGTTACCTGTCATGGCTAAAAACAATACCAGGCCCAGCATAGGGTCAGCATCATAAAACAGGGCGATAAAGAACACGATGATGCCATTGGCAGCGCCATTTATCATCCCTACTAAAAATTCCTTTAAAACCGCGTTATAGGCTTGGCTGTCGGTCAAATCGTTTAATGATATACGCCTAACTGTTACTGCTAATGCCTGCGTGGCCGAATTGCCCCCCATACCCGCAATAATAGTCATGTAAGCCGCTAGGATTGGTAATTGCGCTACCGTGTCATCAAAATGGCGGATGATGGATGCAGCCAGGTACGCCGTACCCAAATTAATAATGAGCCAGGGCAAGCGGCTTTTTACTGCATCTTTCCAGTTACCGCTCAGTTCCTCATCTTCGGATACACCTGAGAACTTTAATATATCCTCGGTACTCTCCTGCTCCATTACGTCGATAATATCATCAACCATGATGCGGCCCAGCAGCTTCATGTTATCGTCAACCACCGGTATACTGGTCAGGTTATATTGTGATATCAGTTTGGCTACTTCTTCCTGGTCGAGGTCGGCTTTTACATATACAAAATCATCGTTTAGTATATCTTTTATCCGCGCGTTGGCACGAGCCTTAATAACGTCTTTTATGGATACAATACCTTTTAGTATCCCTGCTTCATCAACCACGTAAATGGTATAAAACTCCTCCATCTCTTCTGATTGGCGGATAATTTCATCCAAAGCTTCTTTTTTATCCGAGTTTATTTTAACACATATAACCTGCGAGTTCATGATACCGCCTGCGGTATCTTCGTCATAATTTAAAAGCGCGCGTATGCTGGTGGCATCTTCCTGGTCAATATCGCCCAATAATTCCTGCTGCTCATGCTCTTCCAACTGCGAAATAATATCAGTAGCGTCATCATAATCCAGCTCTTCAATTATCTCCGACCGCTTTTCGGGATGCAGGTTAATGAGCAGTTCGCCGGGGCGGTGTTCCTCATCCATTTCGGAAATAACCTCCGATGCGACCTCAATTGGCAGTATGTTGATGATTTTTTCGCGCGCTTCCTGCGGTAATTTTTCGAACAACAACGCAATTTCCGACGGGTGGTACTCCGCCAGAACGCTCTGTAATTCAGCATCATCACCTTCAAGAGCGGTTTTGATGCGTAACAGGTCGGTTTTATCTATCTCGAACGATTGCATGCGGCACTAAAATACATATTTGATTTGAAGATTTGTCAATTTGAAAATTTGATATACACAGCTTACAATCCGGTGATTTAACATTAAACATTTCAAATTATAAAATCTTCAAATCATTGTCTTTTTTTAATTATAAAACCCTACTTTTGCGCCAAGTTAAAGGATAGTAATTACTATACTAAAAATAAACAATAAAATGGACGCAGGCCCGAGTTATAGTTATCAGCATGATCTTAAAAATGCCTACCCGGTTTGGAGGAAAGGCGATGGGATTTGCATGGTACAAACATGCCATCTTCTACATTGCTTATCCATCAGCTAAATTAAAATTAGCTGGCAGGTTGCCTCGTGCCATTAATTTCAAACTTCATTTTCTCAAAAGCAATTCTTTCCTGCGTTTTACGTATCACCTGCATTGCGCTATCAGCGGTCCGGGCTGAACTACTTTTCAAATAAATTAACAATACGACGATAACTTAATACTGTGTTCATATTAAGGTTATTACTTGCAAGGTATTGTTCAAACCGGCAATGTTATTATATAATAAGTCTGCATGCCGGTTAAATACTTTTAACATGCCCCTCCAGGCATAAGGTTTTATATTTTAAAGAAAAGGAGATAATACTATGTCAAATGTTGTAGAAGAAAAAAGAAAAAAATACCGTTTTATACAACGAAGCAACGGACATAGCCCGCAGGAATTTGATAAGGCTTCTATAGCCAAACTACGCAGCATTGCGGTAAGCGGTAAAAGCAAATGCCTTACCGAACTGGATACCCATATTACGGGCTTAACAACTGCCGAAGTACGCGAGCGTTTAAACACCTTTGGCTTAAACGAAGTAGTGCACGAAAAAGCGCCGAAGTGGTATACCCAGTTTTTTCAGGCTTTTGTAAACCCTTTTATAGCGGTACTTTTTATTTTGGTGATCGTATCATTAATTACCGATGTAATTATACAGGCACCCGGCGACAGGGACTATACAACGGTTATCGTTATCAGCACTATGGTAATATTAAGCGCCATGCTGCGCTTTGTGCAGGAATTCAGGAGTAACCAGGCGGCCGAAAAGTTAAAATCGATGGTGAAAACTACGGCTACTGTAATACGTGCCGACGAAAAATCAGAGATCGATATTAAAAAACTGGTGCCGGGCGATATTATCCAACTATCAGCAGGCGATATGATACCTGCGGATATCCGCATACTGCAATCAAAGGATTTATTTGTAAGCCAGTCTATTTTAACCGGCGAGGCCCTGCCTGTTGAAAAAACAGAAGGCGCTATTAATGATAAAGAACGTCAATCGCCTTTGGAGTTTGCCAATGTTTGCTTTATGGGCACCAACGTGGTAAGCGGCACAGCTATAGCAACCGTGGTAAATACAGGCGAAGAGACTTACTTTGGTTCACTCTCAAAATCGCTTGTTGGCAAACGCGCCGAGACAAGCTTTGATAAAGGTGTAAACAGCGTAAGCTGGCTATTAATTCGTTTTATGCTGGTAATGGTGCCGTTGGTTTTCTTAATAAACGGCTTTACCAAGCACGATTGGCTTGAGGCTTTATTGTTTGGCATATCCATCGCCGTAGGCCTAACCCCCGAAATGCTGCCTATGATAGTTACCGCCAACCTTGCCAAAGGCGCCGTAAACATGGCAAAACGCAAAGTGGTGGTTAAACGCCTTAACGCCATACAAAACATTGGCGCTATGGATATACTGTGTACCGATAAAACGGGTACACTTACCATGGATAAGATTGTTTTGGAACGCCACCTTAATGTTTATGGTTTTGAAGATAACGAGGTAATGAAATGGGCATACCTTAACAGTTTCCATCAAACCGGGCTTAAAAACCTGCTGGATGTAGCCGTACTGGAGCATGTTGATATCCACTCCTGCTTAAAGGAAGGTGAAGCTTACAAAAAAGTTGATGAGATACCTTTTGATTTCCAGCGCCGCAGGATGTCGGTTATTTTGGAAGGGCCCAATCACAAGCACTTATTAATTTGCAAGGGCGCAGTTGAAGAAGTGCTGGATCTTTGCAGCCACGCGTTTGACCCCGGCGAAGATAACAGCCTGCAAATTGAAAAGGACGACGTTATCCCGATGGATGATAAAATGCGCGAAATTGTACTCAAAAAATCGAGGCAATTGAACGAGGAAGGTCTGCGTGTATTACTGGTTGCTGTTAAGGAATACGACGAGCGGCCTTTAAATTACAGCAAAGCTGATGAAAGCGGCATGATATTAACAGGCTTTATCGGCTTTTTAGACCCCGCAAAGCCATCGGCAAAACCATCTATTGAGGCCCTGCGTAACCTGGGGATAACTATTAAAGTGCTCACCGGCGATAACGAAGTGGTAACCAAAAAAATATGCAAGGATGTGGGTATCCCCTTTACCCATATTTTACTGGGCCGCGATTTGGAGAACATGAGCGACGAGGAATTAACCGACCAAATTGATGATGTAAGTATACTGGCCAAGTTAAGCCCGGTGCAAAAATCACGCGTGGTTAAAATTTTACAGGCCAAAGGGCATACCGTTGGTTTTATGGGCGATGGTATAAACGATGCCGCTGCCTTACGCGACGCGGATGTAGGTATTTCGGTAGATACAGCAGTAGATATTGCCAAAGAAAGCGCCGACATCATCCTGTTAGAAAAAGACCTTATGGTATTGCGCAAAGGCGTTATATATGGCCGCCGTACGTTTGGCAATATCATTAAATACATAAAAATGACTGCCAGCAGTAATTTCGGCAATATGTTCAGCATGCTGGGTGCAAGCGCGCTGCTGCCGTTTTTGCCTATGCTGCCTATACAAATATTGATTAATAATTTGCTGTACGATATATCGCAAATATCTATCCCCTGGGATAAAATGGACGATGATTATATTGTTACACCACGCAAATGGGATGCAGGCGGTATTGGTAAGTTTATGCTGTACATAGGCCCCATCAGCTCGATATTTGATTATGCAACCTTCGCGGTATTGTGGTATGTGTTTAAGGCAAATTCGCCGGCGCATCAGAATTTTTTCCAAACCGGCTGGTTTATCGAAAGTTTATTGTCGCAAACGCTGATAGTGCACATGATACGCACCAAACGGATACCATTTATACAAAGCTGGGCAACAGCGCCTGTAATAGCTTTAACCACCAGCATTATGGCAATAGGTATATTACTGCCGTACTCACCGCTGGCCCATGCCTTTAAATTGGTGCCTATGCCACTACCGTTTTTTGCATGGCTGATAGCTATACTGTTTGTTTATTGCTTATTAACCCAATTAATCAAAAACTGGTTTATCAGGAAGTTTGAGCAGTGGCTGTAAAGTTCTATCGTAGAGACGCAATATTTTGCGTCTCTACGCTTTTAAAGTGGTGGCGGGGTATTTTTTACAAACCTGTTTACATACCAAGTGATCACAAAGTAAATAATCAGGGCATATAAAAGCACAAAAGATTCGTCACTATCTGATCTTGGACGTGTCACATCACCTCCGCAGAGAAATAGTGTCTCATTTAAAATGCCGCCTGCAAAAAAGCTTACAATAACGCGTACCCAGGTTATTTTTAGAATCCTCATTATTTGTACCCAAATTCAACTTATATAAATACAAGGTACAGATATTTATATAAATTTTATCACTATTCCATCCACCTTCTCCAGCTTTGATATAACCTGGTTTACCTGCATTTTGCGTACGGCAATGGTAATACTGCAATGGGTATCAAATATTTGGTTTGATGTGGCGAGGTTATCGTCCTTAACAATCTTCATTACCTCGTTCATTTGCCCGTAATCAAAACTTATGGTGTAAATATCGTTTACTGTTTTTTCGATGATAACAGCAGCATCCAGCGCTTCTTCAGTTGCTTTACGGTAGGCATTAATCAACCCCGGCACGCCTAACAGCGTTCCGCCAAAATAGCGGACTACAACTACTACTATATTGGTAAGATTGCGGGAAAGCAGGGTGTTCAGTATCGGCCTGCCGGCTGTGCCCGATGGTTCGCCATCATCATTAAGGCGGAATACCGAGCGGTCCATACCCAGGCGCATGGCCCAGCAATGGTGGTTTGCCTTTGGATGTTCTGTTTTTAGTTTGGCCAGTATTTCTTTTATATCCGCCTCGCTGTTTATGGGGTATGCAAACGCTATAAATTTACTGCCGCGATCGCGAAAGGTGCCTTCGGCGGGGCTTTGTATGGTGAAGTAAGTATCGTCAAAAAGCATTTAGACCGAAGCTTTATTAATAAATATCGTCAAACTGTCTTTTCCAATTAAAACTTCTTCCTGTACATTGCCGGTAATCGCCGGCGCTTTGATACCATTTTTCAAAATAACTTCGCCGGTAAGAATACGTGCCTCATCCCATAAGCCGGTTTCAATAAAAGTATTCAAAGTATAAGCACCACCTTCAATAATTACCGATTGTATATCCTGCAGATACAACTGGTATAAAATATATTGCGGCACAAAACGGTCAAAATCTTCCAGCGAAATGTATTTTATATTTCCAGATATTTCTGTAGTAAATTCGTTAAAAACCAGTAATTCAGATTCTTGGCTAAATATATTCAAGTCTTTGTTTAACTTCAACCTGCGATCGATAACTATTCGCTTTGGCGATTTGCCTTCACCATAACGCACGTTTAATTGCGGGTTATCAATAGCTGCCGTATTGGTTCCTATTAAAACAGCGTCTTCTTCGCCGCGCCATTGGTGTACCAGTTTGCGGGCTTCTGTGCCGGTAATCCAAAATTGGGTATTATCCGCAGGGGCAAAAAATCCGTCGGCAGTTTGCGCCCATTTCAGGATAATATAAGGCCTGTGTTTTTGCACCCTTGTAAAAAACCTGCGGTTGAGCCATTTACATTCTTCTTCCAAAACACCAACCACAACCTCTACCCCTGCCGCCAGCAGTTTATCAATGCCTTTACCGTTTACCTGGTCGAACGGGTCGCGGCAGCCCACTACCACTTTAGGTATTTGGTGCTTAATAATCAGATCGGCACAGGGTGGTGTTTTGCCATAATGTGCGCAAGGCTCCAGCGAAACATAAATGGTTGATAGCCTTAACAGTTCAGCATAATTATTAAAGTTACTGATGACCTGGTTTACGGCATTAACTTCTGCATGCGCTTCACCGTATTTTTGGTGATAGCCCTCGCCTATTATCTTGTCCTCATACACAATAACCGCGCCCACCATCGGGTTCGGGCTAACATGGCCTATGCCTAACTCGGCAAGCTCCAGGCAGCGGCGCATATATATTTCGTGTTGGGGCATGGTACAAAAGTAGCTTTTATGTTACTTTGTTGCATGAAAACTATTAAGGAAGTATTCAGCGCCTATAAACATGCCCTTGCAAGGCTTTATGATGCCAATGAAATTGAGGCGCTTACTTTACTGGTAGTTAGTGAAATATGCGGTTTGTCGAAAGCTAAAATCAAAGCATTTCCCGAAACAGAAATTGCCCAAACACAATACGAGAAACTAAACGCCACTCTCACCCGCCTAAAAACCGGCGAACCCATACAATACATTTTAGGCCATACCGAATTTTACGGACTGCCGTTTAAAGTGAACCCCTCAGTACTTATCCCCCGCCCCGAAACGGAGGAATTGGTGGAATGGGCTTTGGCAGTGGGCAGTGGGCAGTTGGCAGTTGGCAGTATTTTAGATATTGGTACAGGTAGCGGGTGCATAGCTATTAGCCTTAAAAAGAATTTACCGGATGCGCAGGTTTCTGCCATCGATATTTCTACCCAAGCTTTAGCAACCGCCAAACAAAATGCTGAGTTAAATGAGGTTGAGATAAATTTTATAGAGGGCGATATTTTAAATATTAAATCCGAAATTCCGAAATCCGGCATCATCATCAGCAACCCTCCCTACGTTACCCTTAAGGATAAAAAGCAAATGCATACCAACGTAAATGATTTTGAGCCGCATACAGCCCTGTTTGTCCCCGACAACGACCCACTGATATTTTATAAGGCTATTGCTGATTTCGCACTTAAAAACTTAAGTGAAAATGGTAAGTTATTTTTTGAGATAAATGAAAGTTTGGGCAATGAAACAGTTGAGCTGTTAAAAGGTAAAGGCTTTAAAAATATTGATTTAAGAAAAGATATGAGCGGCAGGGATAGGATGGTGATGGGAACCAGGATTTAACAGATTTTATTGATTAACACGATAATCAAATCTGCATTAAACATCCCGAAAATCCCATAAATCCGTTAAATCCTGGTTCATTTAATTACGCGGATGATACTGTATTATCGTCCCCTTTAAAAATTCCCTGTCTAAATGCGTGTAAATTTCGGTGGTGGTAATGCTTTCATGGCCCAGCATTTCCTGTACGGCGCGCAAATCGGCGCCGCCTTCTACCAGGTGAGTAGCAAATGAATGACGGAAAGTATGCGGACTAATCGTCTTTTTTAACCCGACAGCCGCCGCCAGCTTCTTTATCGTCAAGAAAATATAAATACGGCTTATCCTGCTGCCGCGCTGGTTTAAAAAAACCATATCCTCCTCGCCTTTTTTTATCGGGATATGCACCCGCACCTGTTCAATCCATATTTTTAAGGCTTTTACCGCCTCTCCGCCAATGGGTACCAGTCGCTCTTTGCTGCCTTTGCCGGTTACTTTTATAAATTCGATATCAAGGTACAGGTTGGAAAGTTTTAGCTCTGTTAACTCCGATACCCGCAGGCCACAGCCGTATAGCACTTCCAAAATAGCTTTATTGCGTGCGCCATCGGGGCGGGATAAATCAATTGCAGCAATCAGCTTGTTGATATCCTCATAGCTTAAAGTATCGGGCAGTTTTCTTTGTATTTTGGGCGATTCGAGCAGTTCGGATGGGTCGCTTTTGATAATATCCTCCATCAGCATATATTTATAAAAAGCTTTAATGCCCGATAGTATACGTGCCTGCGACGAGGGTATCATACCCAGCTCATTTACCCAGTTGATGAAATTGCGCAGATCGGTAAGGGTGATATTTACGGGGTTTAGCTTGTTAGACTGTGCTTCGCTGAACTGGTAGAGCTTTTCGATATCACGGCTATAGGCCTCTATGGAGTTGGGCGAAAGCGACCTTTCTAACTTTAAATACGCCTGGAAACCCTTTATTGCCGACCGCCAATCCAATTGATTTTAGTTTTAGTGTTTTATACTGTAAGTTTGAACTAATGAAGATACAAATAATTAACGGCCCTAATTTAAACTTGTTGGGCGTTCGAGAGAAATCTATTTACGGCGATAAAGGCTTCGAAAGCTATTTAACTGAGTTGCGTGACCGCTATGCCATTATCGACATTGATTATTACCAGAGCAATGTTGAGGGCGAAATTATAAACAAATTGCACGAAGTTGGGTTTACCTACGATGGTATTGTATTAAATGCCGGCGCTTACACGCATACTTCGGTAGCTATTGCCGATGCTATTGCGGGTATAAATACCCCTGTTATTGAGGTGCATATATCCAACGTGTACAAACGCGAGGAGTTTAGGCACCACTCCATGCTGGCGGCAAGCTGCCGTGGCGTAATAGCAGGCTTCGGGCTCGATTCGTACCGTTTGGGTGTCGAGAGCTTTTTAATTGGTTAATATTGTTTATCATCCGTTCCAAATATGTACAAAACGTTTAAGGCTGCTGCTTTACTGCTTTTTTTGATTGCCTTTTTTATGCCGCACGAAGGCATGGCGCAGTTCAAAAAACGCAAATACCATTCTAAACGCGATTCACTGCGCGCTACCATCATGTCGCGCGATTCGATGATGCGCACTTTTAAAAAGTCGGACACCTCCATCAATAGCCTGTTAAAAAAGGTTGAAGATTATACATCGGCCTATAATGATATAAAAGCCGGGCTGTCTACCCCGCCGGATACCGTGGGAATAAGCCAGCAATTACCTTCATTCGAAAAAAGGACGGTTACTATAAAATCGCTTATTGATAACGATCAATCGAGCACGCTGCGCTACCTGTATGCCATCCGCGATTTTTTAACCCATAGTGACGACCAACTGGATTTATGGCAATCGCAATTAAAGGATATTAATGATAAGCTGCTGGAGAACGAGAATGATTTACAGGATATTTACAAAGATTCATCCCTAAAAGTTATACCTGCGGATGTTAATTTACGCAATACGTTTTTAACGCAGCGCGACACGCTTTTAAAGAAATGGCAGGCGCTTGACGCGGTAAACAAAAAGCTGTTTTTAAAAATTGGCGTTTTACAAAACCGCGTTAGCTCGGTTTACATCACCATACTGGATGAAACGGACGAGATAAACCTAAAAATACAGAGTTTCAGCATCAGGGCATTTTCGGAAGAATACAATTATATCTGGAACATGAACGCCGACGAGGGCAGCAGTTTTAGCAACGCGCTTGATAAAACGGTGCTAATGAACTCCAAACTGTTTAACTTTTTTGTAGGCCGCGATACGCTGATACATTTGGGCGGCTTATTGTTATTTGTCCTCTTTTTTAGCTGGATATATACCACGCACCGCAAAATTATGCGTGTACGCAGCAACCCCGATAGCATACTCGACCAGGCCAAATACATTGTTAAATACCCTATAGTTTCATCGCTCATTATCACCTTTGCCATAGCGCCCAATTTTTACGACCACCCGCCCATGGTTTTCCTGGAGGCGCTGTTCATCGTTTTAATAATTGCGGTATTGATATTGGTGAAGAAAACATTCTCAACTCCTTTATATAAATTCCTGAACATTTTATTTTGGATAACCATTGTTTATAGCCTCAGCAATTTATTCATCATCGTTTCTAATGTTGACAGGGTGATTATTTTATTGCTTGCCCTGGTAACCATTGCGGTAAGCATCCGTTTTTTACGTATTGTAAAAAAATCGCCCGACGAGTTTTTGCCTTATACTAACCTGATTTTGCGTGTTTTTATATCGCTGCAAATCATTTCGGTTTTGTGCAATGTGTTCGGCAGGTTTAGCCTGGCAAAAATTGTGGGCATAACCGGCGTATATAACCTGTGGCTGGCTTTAGGCCTTTACTTTATGGTGCAAATACTAATGGAAGCCTTGTTTTTACAATTGGAAGCCAATAAACGCAAACATGGCATTACCTCTTATATTGATTTTAAAGTATTACAGCAAAAGTTTAAAACCATACTTAATGTTGTAGCCGTTATACTGTGGCTAATCATGCTATCGCAAAACCTGAATATTGAGGACAATGCCAGCGATTATATCAGCGACTTTTTAAGCCAGTCGCACTCGCTCGGCGGTACGGGTACGGAGTTTAATTTTCAAAGTATCATCATCTTTGTAGCGGTAATCTGGCTATCGTCGCTGGTATCAAAAATCATCAGTTACCTCTATGATATTGCCGGACAGCACGATGTAGAGATGCTGAAAAAGAAAAACAAAACCTCTACTCTACTTATTCGCATATCTGTAATTTCTATCGGTTTTTTCATGGCGGTAGAGGCATCCGGTTTCCCGCTCGATAAAATAACCATTATTGTGAGCGCTTTTGGTGTAGGCATTGGTTTTGGTTTGCAAAACATTGTAAATAACCTGGTATCGGGCCTGATACTCGCCTTTGAAAAACCTATCCAGATAGGCGATATTATTGAGGTAGATAACCGGTCGGGCACCATCAGGGAAATAGGCATACGCTCCAGCAAACTGGCCACGGCAGATGGCGCCGAGGTAATTATCCCTAACGGCGACCTGATATCGCACCAGGTGATTAACTGGACATTGAGCAACAGCAACCGCCGCGTGGAACTGATTGTTGGCGTGGCTTATGGCTCGGATATTGATAAGGTGAAAAAAATACTGAAAGATATGCTAAGCAACCGCGACGATATTATGACGGAGCCTGCACCGTCAGTATTCCTGCATAATTTAAATGAAAGCTCGGTTGATTTCAGGCTGTTTTTCTGGGCTGCTGATATTGGTACATGGCTGGAGTTAAAAAGCCGCGTACTGGCCGATATTTACACCACATTTGCCAAAGAAGGTATTGAAATACCATTCCCAACGCAGGATATAAATGTGAAGTTGAGTAAGTCGGAAAGTCCGGAAGACGGGAAGTCCGAAAGTGAAGAAGAAAAAAAGGAAAGTCAGAAAGTCGGGAAGTCCGGAAGCCCGGAAGAAGAAAAATCGAAAGATCCGGAAGATGGAAAAGCAGAAAGTTAGTAAGTCTGAAAGAAATCCCCATTCTTGCTTTCGGACTTACGGACTTCCCGACTTTCGGACTAACTTAATAAAACTCTTTCGGGTCAAGCGCAGTGAATGAGTGTTTCTTCTTCATAAAAAAGTCGACTACTATACTGCCTTTATACATGCCTTTTAGTTTGGATTGATCTTTGGCGATTGGCGTTTTTTCGCGCTTAAAAATATTGCTTATAAAATCACGGTGCGCTTTACTAACTGCGCCGGCATCCTTGAGCTTGCCTTCTTTCAGAAAACGGAACAGCGCCATTAAATCCATCATATAACGTGTACCTATCACAAATACCGAGCGCCAGTAAGGCAAATTCTTTTTAAGCAGCATTAGGTTATTGCGGAAATTGAGGTAGGTTTTAAATGGGTTCTCGGTATTGAGCGTACCGCCGCCAACGTGGAAAACTTCCGATTGCGCGCAGTACATTATTTTATAACCCAGGTTTTTTAATCGCCAGCACAGGTCAATTTCTTCCATATGCGCAAAAAAGCGGTCGTCAAAACCGCCTGCTTCGTCCCAGCATTTCTTTTTGATAAACAATGCCGCACCCGATGCCCAAAACACTTCGTCAGATTGTTCGTATTGGCCCTTATCCTCTTCTATCTCGTAAAATATGCGCCCGCGGCAAAAAGGATAGCCAAAGCTATCGATAAAGCCGCCTGCGGCACCTGCATGCTCAAAATGGTCGCGCTGCTGGTACGATTTTATTTTGGGCGATGCTGCCGCGATGAGCGGGTCGCTTTCCATTAGTTCAATAACCGGCGCTATCCAGCCGGGGAAAACTTCAACATCAGAATTTAGGAGAATATAATAATCGGCTTCTACTTGTTCCAAAACCTTATTATAACCGCCTGTAAAGCCGTAATTTTTATCGTTTACTATAATCTTTACTGTGGGGTATGTATCCGCAACAAACGCCACTGAACCATCGGTTGAGCCGTTATCACCCACAACAATCTCCAGGTTTGGCCAAACAGAACTCAGCACCGAAGGCAAAAACGTGCGCAGGTGCTCAATTCCGTTCCAGTTTAAAATTACAATGGCAACTTTGGGTGTATTATTCATTCGTGATATGCTGCGGTTTAAATTTCCATCTCCTGTGCGACCATAGCCAATATTGCGGCTCGCGCCTTATCATGGTTTCCAGGCACCTGATGTAAGCTTCTGTTATCTCATGCGGAGCAGTTTCTTTTGGGCTATCGGTAATGGGTATAACAGTATATTCATAATAACCTCTTTTAACACGCCGCACATCGCAAAAAATAACGGCAGCATCGGTTAGTTTAGCTAGCTTTTCAATCCCTAAAAAAAACGCTGTTGGCTGGTTTAAAAATGTGGTAAAGTATGTGGCTTCGTGCTGAACGGGTGTTTGATCGGCAACCAGGGCGGTAAACGTTAGCTCATTTTTATATTTTACCAGCGCACGTGTTATATTTTTCATAGCCACCATTATGGCCCCGAAACGCGAACGCATATTAATAAAAAACTGGTCTAAAGTATCATTGCTTAGTGGTTTATAAACAATAATCCGTTTATTATCCGTAAACAAACATAAGCGGAAGTTTGCCATTTCCCAATTACAATAATGGCCCACTGCTGCCATTATGCTCTTGCCCTGGTCGAAATAAACGTTTACCGCTTCAGGATTGGTTGTAGTTACCCTTTTTATGATCTCTTTTTCGGAAACAGTTATCATTTTTATCGTTTCCACTATCAGGTCGGCCAGGTACCTGAAATATTTTTTTTCGATGCTGTGGCGCTCCTCTTCAGTTTTTTCGGGGAAGGAATTGCGCAGGTTTTCCTGCACCACTTTGCGCCTGTAACCTATTAAGTAATAAATTACTACGAACAAAAAATCGGCAATAAGGTATAAAAACCAAAAGGGTAATAATGAAACCAGGTACAAAAAGTAAGTACCTAATCTTGAAAGCCCTTTTTTTATCATTATTTTCGACGCGTTTTTATCTGCAAACATAAAAAAATATATGATTGAAAACGGTGCTGTTTTACCTATGTGCTACCTGCCGCCCATTGAATATTTTATTGAGCTTAATAAATACAAGCCCAATATTTTAATTGAGCGTGAAGAGCATTTCCCGAAACAAACCTATCGTAACCGCGCGAACATCTACTCGCCCGATGGTGTGCTGGCCTTAACCGTGCCGGTGGTAAAAGGCTCAAAAAACCACACCAAAATAAAAGAAGTAAAAATAAGCTACGATTTTAGGTGGCAGCGCCAACACTGGATGGGCCTGCAGGCCTGTTACCGCAGTTCCGCTTATTTTGAGTATTACGAGGATGATTTTGCCACGTTTTATGAAAAAGAAACGGAATACCTGTTTGATTATAATGAGCAGATGCTGCATCTATTACTTAAACTCCTCAAAATAAAAACACCCTTACAATTTACCGAAACCTACGAGGCAGCATACCCCGCGCTTACCGATTTACGCAATACCATCAGCCCGAAAAAGGAAAACGAATTTGGGCAAAAGCCCTATTTCCAGGTGTTTGAAGAAAACCACGGCTTTATAAAAAACCTGAGCATTATCGATTTACTCTTTAACCAGGGCCCGCAGGCGGGGAATTATTTGTAATTCTTTTTTGTAGAGACGCAATACTTTGCGTCTCTTGACTGACATATCGGAGACGCAAAATATTGCGTCTCTACGTGAAATGCATTAAGCTTCTGGTCGGTGTTTTCACCGCACCAGCTATCCGGGTGGTGCGGTGATTTCTATGACAATACCAAAGGATTAATATAATTTTTTTGATAAGGCATTCCGGTTTTGACGACAGCGAATATTCTATGTATTAGTTTATTCCGAATGGCGTTTAATATTAGCA
>Ga0302315_10001023_pt1 | contig 29650 bp, 25 predicted proteins | sample III_Palsa_N3_1_FD_200532 | JGI IMG/M metagenome (GOLD analysis project Ga0302315, IMG submission 200532) | Peat permafrost microbial communities from Stordalen Mire near Abisko, Sweden - III_Palsa_N3_1 | ecosystem: Environmental > Terrestrial > Soil > Palsa > Peat permafrost | place: Sweden...
CTCCAATGAATGACGAACTGTTGCAGTTTGCGTGAGGTGACCAATAACAAAAAATGTGTGGTTTATGTTAAAATTATCATAGATGACTTCAGGAGGTAAGTAAAAATGGCGGTAGTGAATATTTCCGGGACCTTGTGCGCTTAACCAGCGGCTTCGAGTCGAACAGATAGAGAACGCGGGCCATGGGATTCCCTATGACCAGCCTGTGAGCTTTGAGGCGGTGGTCAAGTCCTTTCTACGGCCGGGGGTCGTGTCGTAATTCGGAACAGCGTTTCACAGAAGTGGCGACATGCATTCGACGGTCGCCATTCTTGAAAGCCACCGCACAGTGGTGGTTTAATTCGATTTAGCGTCGTTGAGCGCAGAGTGAAAACTTATTTGGCAGTACTTAATTGAACGGCCCAGGACCCCTCATCTCAATCTTCTCCCACAGGATGGGGAGAAGAGGGAAGATAGCAGCTTCGCTGCCAGATCCAGCACTCAGGCTTTCTTGAAAACCGCGTCGGTAACGAATCCCTAATGGACTGTTACTTTCATAAAAAGTCCCTGGCCGAATAGTTCGGCCAGGGCAGTAATGAAGACATGGTTCAAGGGTAAGGCCTGTACGTTATATGAGTGCTTGAGGGGGACGAAAAGGTTGGAGAAATTGGAAAGAACAATCTCAGACCCATTTGTGCTTGCGGAACCAGATGTAGGTGGCGATGGCTAGTGCGACCATACCGAGGGCCCAGTACCAGAAGTTGGTGTTGATCCAGGGTTGTTTGGCGAAGTTCATACCGAAGAGGCTGGTGATGAAGGTTATGGGGAGGAAGACGGTGGCGACTACGGATAATTTTTGCATGACGCGATTCATGTTGTTTGAGACTTGTGAGAGGTAGGCGTCGAGCATGGTGGACATGATGTCTCGGTAGTTGTCCAGTGATTCGTAGATTCTGTAGAGGTGGTCGGAGACGCTGCGGAAGTATGGGAGAGATTTTTCCTGGACGCAGGGGAATTCGCGCATGGTGAGGGCCTGCAGGACTTCGCGCGCAGGGCCGACGTGGCGGCGAAGCAGGTTCAGGACTCGCTTCATGGTTAGAATGGTTTGCAGGATCTCCGGGGTGGATTTGCCTATGATACGGTCTTCGAGATCGTCCAAGGCGTCGTCGAGCGCCTCCATCATTGGGAAGTATCCATCGACGAGGGTGTCCATGAGGTTGTAGAGAAGATAGTCGGCGCCGTGCTCGAGAACTCTGTGATTTCTGTCGCAGGAGTTTCGAAGGTGCTTGATGACTTCCACGGGCTCGATATGAATCGTAACGAGGTAGTTAGGGCCCAGGAAGACGCTCATCTCTCGGGACTTTACTCGATCATTCGCGTCGAGGTTTCTGGTTTCGGGAGTACTTATGTCGAGATTCAGCGAGATTTCATCCAGGGTTAGAAAGACGTACGATTCGTACTCATCGACTTTCGCGATGTGGGTTGGAGTTTGCGCTTCTTCGATGGCGAGGCGGTGGAAGTGAAAGGGATCTTGGAGGATTTGGAATTCATCCGGCGTTGGAGATTCCAGATCCACCCAGAAGGGCATATTGGGGGCGGAAAGCAAACGGGAGATCAGGGTTGGGTCCTGACTTGTCGCCGTCTTACCGTCTTTGTCGTAAATAATAGTCAGCATAACGGGAGTACTCCTCCTAACCCGTAAATCCGGGGTCCCACCATGGGTTGTCGAACTTGGCCAGAAGCTGGCCGTCGGGAATGGTCGCTGGATCGGCTGGGATAACCGAGATGGCTGCTCTTGTGATGTCTCCGGTGAATGTCAGTTTGTCGGCGCCGGTTGTTGGGTTGGACACGAGGATGCGTATGGTGAAGGAGGTTGCGCTGACGCCGTCGGTGTGGGAGGATGTTTCGAGGGCGGTGCGCAGAGCGGCTCTGAGGATATCAGATTTTCCGTTAAAGGACGTGTCCGTGGAGGTGTAGAGTGCTGTCACGGTGATTAGTCCGAATCTGGGGTCGTCGGATACATCGGCAACGCTTACTCCGTTGCCGGTAAGCTGCGGGTCGGCGGCAAGGGTGTTGAGCAGGTTGAGTTCCGAGGAATCCCGTGAGTTGGTTAGGAATGTCGAGCTTGCGGGGCCGTCGGATTGAACCAGGATTGGGTCGGATTCGAAGTTATTTGAATTGGCGGACCTTGTGCGGACGGCTCGCGGACTTGTGGAGGATAGTCCGTATCCGACAATAATGGCAAAGGCAAGAGCCAATCCGTAGGCCGCTATTCGAAGAGTAATGGTCAGGACGTTATGGTTGAATGCCGGGGAGTGTGTGTGTGCACGCTCTGGCGTGGGTGTTTCGCTGGACCAGGTGGCGACTTTAGCAGCGAGGAGTTCGGGCGCCTGGGCAACGGCGTTGTGCTCCAGCATGCTGAGGGCGCTCTTGAGCTTTAGGCGATCGGCGGGGCTTTCGGGATTCTTGTCGAGCGCGAGGCGGTACCACTGTATGGCTTCCGTCAGTTTTCCCTGGTTTTCGTAGATATCGCCAAGCAGGCTTAAGACGGAGACGTTGTCGGGGTCGAGTTTCATGGCGGCCATGCAGCGCTCAACGGCGTCGTCCCAGAGTCCGCGCACACGCAACAAATTGGCTTGAGCAAGAACTTGATAGACAGACGATTCGGCTTGTGAGTAGTTTGCCATGGTCTTATTCGACGGCGCGGCCAATCCCCGTGTGTCCAAACCCGCCTTCGTTGCGCAGGGTTTGATCCAGGTCATCCTGGCTGAGTTCAAGCTGCGCCTGTATGACGGGGGAGACAATCATCTGCGCGATGCGGTCTCCACGCTGGATCGTTACTGGTTCCTGTCCGAGGTTGATCAGCAAGACTTTGACGACGCCTCGATAATCGCTGTCTATTGTGCCGGGCGTGTTCAGGCAGGTTAACCCGAGCTTTACGGCCAGTCCACTGCGGGGCCGGACCTGGACTTCGTATCCTGGCGGGATGGCCATGCGCAGTCCCGTGGAAACCAGGCCGCGCTCACCTGGTTTAAGAGATATTTCTTGCGCAGCGGAAAGATCCATGCCTGCCGAACCGGGGGTCGCGTAAGCAGGGAGCGGCAGTCCTATCGCTTCTGGCTCCTGTTTAATCGATATCCGCATTGGTGAGCAGGTCTTCCTTGTGCGCCTGCCTGATGGGCAGGATGATGGTGAATGTCGATCCAGCTCCGGATTCGCTTTCGACTTTGACCGTACCGTGATGGGCTTCGGTGAGGGCCTTGACCAGGGCCAGTCCGATGCCTGTTCCGCCGATTTCCGGGTTGTCGCGGTTGTCGACGCGGAAGAATCTGTCGAAGACACTGGTTAGATGCTCGCGGGCAATTCCCATTCCGTGGTCTGAAACGCGGATCATGACTTTTTCGTCGAGGTCTCCGCGCACGCGGCCACTGAGGGTAATTTTGCCGCCGTCGGGCGAGTATTTAACGGCATTGCTGATGAGATTGGTCAGGATCTGGTCGAGTTTGTCGGGATCGGCTTCGACAAGTGGGAATTCGACGGGAAAGTCCACTACAAACTCGTGGTCGGTCTGGTTCATTTGCTGGGCGGCTACGACTTTGCTTGCGAGCGCGGCGACATCGACGATGCTCCAGTACATTTGAGGCGCCCTGCCCTGTTCGATCCTGGAGATATCGAGGAGGTCTTTGATGAGGCGAGTGAGCCTGTCGCATTCCGTGTCGATAATTTCGTAGAACTCCTGACGGGTGGGCTCGTCGTAGTAGCCTTCCTGATCGGAGCGCAGGGTGGATATAAAGCCTTTGATGCTGGTGAGCGGGGTGCGCAGTTCGTGGGAGACGGTTGAGATGAAGGCTGTCTTCATGCGCTCGACGGAGCGGATCTCGGTGATATCGTTGAAGATGGCTACTACGCCTGCGGGCTCGCCTTCGTCGTCGCGGACCGGGGCGCACTGTATCTGATAGATGCGCTCTTTGGCGTTCTTTGATTTATCCTGCTTGGGCGCCTGTATGGTGAGCTCGGACTGGACTTCGTTGCTTCCGGCGGCCAGGGCTTTTTCCAGCGTGGTGCGTACGTGCAGATTTGGGATGGAGCGTTTGTAGGAAAGGCCGATGACGGGGGTATTTTCTCCAATTCCGAGTATAGCACGGGCCGATGGGTTGATTTGCAGGATCCTGTTGTTCAGTCCAACCATGAGCAGACCTGCATAAAGGCTGTCGATGGTGTGGGTGAGTTCCCTGTTCTCCTGAACGACTTCGCGGTATGTTTCGGCCTTTGCAAAGACGCCGGTGGCTCCGGCAGCAAAGCTTCGCAGAAGATTGAGGTCTTCTTCGATAAAGTTGTTCCAGTTTTGCTTGTTGAAGACGTGGAGGACGCCGACGGTTGTGGTCTCGTAAACCCTATTGTTATCGTCACGCTGCTCGAAAATAAGCGGCACGGACATGGAGTTGTAGATATCGAAGCGCGCCAGATTTTCTATGATGCCCGGCTGTTCTCCGGCGACATCGTTCATGATCATGGGCGTTCGCGTACGAAAGACTCTTGAGGAAACTCCATCGCCTTTGACGGGGAACTCGAGCTGGTCTAGTTCTTCAGGGGTAAACCCAATAGCGGGATGGGTGGCGTAGAGAGTATCGGCCGCGGAGTCGTGCAGGAGGAAGACGCACTTTTGGGCCTGGAGCATCCTGCAAATTCGGTCGACCAGCCGCATGAGGGTCGCTTCAAGATCCGTAGGCGGGGGTGGAGCGGCGCTTACGCTGTCGGCCAGCGTCGATGCTACAATTCCAGTGTTCTCCGTCACTGGAATTTCGGGTTCCGTGATTTGAGCTTCGTCGTCGTTTTGGTTGTCAGATGTCATAAATACAGGCGCCATACATCGCAGTCCCTGTCATTGGTCGGCTGCACGCAGCAATTAACTCACCGTGAAGCGATTATTTATGTCTGTTGCCTTAGTTACTCCAGGCAACAGGAAAGAAGTGGTGCTTAAACTTCATAGTAGCATACCTGTCGGTCATTCCGGCTATGAAGTCTGTAACCAGGTAGGCGAGCCGGTCCCGGTCGCTCAAATGATCGTCGTCCACACCGACTAGTTCTCGGGCTGGAATAAGATCGGGTTTCTGCATGTAGAGCTGGAATAGCTCCTTGAGCATGAACTGGGCTTTGTTCAATTCCATGTTGCCACGGGTTTCGATGGTGTAAACATGCGCGTACATGTAGTCCTTGAGCGCATTGGTGGCGGCCAGGACATCGTCGGACATGGCGACGAAGGGTTTGCCGAAGCTTGTTTCCAAAACGTTCATAACCATGGTGGCTATGCGTATGCCGTGGGTGTGGCCGAGGATATCGAGGGCGTCTTGAGGAAGATCTTTGACGTCCAGCACGTGGGCTCGCACGCTGTCATCGATATCGTGGTTTAGATATGCAATTCGGTCGGCAATACGGACGCACATTCCTTCGAGGGACTCGGGCATATGATTTGGGTCCACGGCCTGCAGGTCTTTTCCGCCCTTGGAATGCCCGAGGATGCCGTCGCGGACTTCGAGGGTGAGGTTGAGGCCGGCGCCGTTCTTTTCCAGAACGTCTACGATGCGCAGGCTTTGCTCGTAGTGGCGGAAGGAGGCGTCGGGGACGTAGGAGCGCAGAGCTTCGTCGAGGGCTTCTTCACCGCCGTGGCCGAATGGGGTGTGACCGAGGTCGTGCGCGAGAGAGATGGCTTCTGTGAGGTCTTCGTTCAGACGCAGGGCGCGGGCGATGGTCCGGGCGATCTGCGAGACTTCTAGGGTGTGCGTAAGGCGGGTGCGGTAGTGGTCTTCTTCGGGGTCTATAAAGACCTGGGTCTTGTGTTTGAGACGCCGAAAAGCCTTACTGTGCAGAATACGGTCGCGGTCGCGCTGATATTCCGTGCGTACCGGATCGAGGGGTTCGGCTCTGAGACGCCCTCGGGATTTTTCTGAGAGTGATGCGTAGGGAAAGAGGTTTGTGCGCTCCAGGGCTTCCTGATGCTCTCGAAAAGTACCTGCGGCCGCTAGCTTTGGGGTCATACAAAAATTATACCCCCGCTTTCGCGGGGGTGTGCATATATACGTTAGCTTTGTAGTTGTTCGAGGTCTGCAAGCCGCTTGTACTGGGTGTTGAGTGTGCCGAGCAGCGCCAGGCGGTTGTTGCGGATGGATATGTTGTCTTCCATGATCATGACGCTGTTGAAGAAGTTGTCTACCGCGGGACGCAGGCTGGACAGAGTGGAAAGTCCTGTGGCGAAGTCGCCTGCGGCATAGGCGGTATCGAGAGAAGGTTTTGCTGTGTTGAAGTCGTCCCAAAGGGCAGATTCAGTAAGATCTGCGAAATGGGATGGGTCGGGACTGCCTTCAATGGCGAGGCCTTCTTTTGCGGCAAAGCGCAGGATGTTGCCTATGCGTACGGCTGCGGCCTGGGCGTTTGCAAGTTCAGGAGATCCGAGGCTTTGCTGAAGGGCAGATGCCGTTTTGAAGACTTCGGCGATTTTGACGAAACCGGCTCCCAAAACGGCGGCGCGAATATCGTATCGGATGCCCTGATCTTCGAGGGCGTTTTCCAGACGCTGGTTGAAGAGCGTCAGCAAGTTGCTAAACCCGGGTTCCGGGTCTTGTGTGAACGGGGCATCTTGTTCGGCGTAGGCAGTCCAGGCGCTGTCATAGAGTTCGCGCAAGCTTGGCAGAGTCGCATCGTCCTGAAGGAGAGCAATGACGCCGCTTGCTGCACGGCGCAGACCGTAGGGATCGCTGGTGCCGGTGGGCAGGATGCCGATGCCCATATATCCTGTGAGCGTATCGACGCGATCTATGAGTGCGAGAAGCCGTCCGAGTGTTGAGTTCGGAATGGGATCTCCGGCGCCTTTTGGCTGGTAGTGCTCGGCGATGGCGGTGGCTACTTCTTCAGTTTCTCCGTCGCGGAGGGCATAGTAGCGTCCCACTTCTCCCTGCAGGGCGGGAAGCTCTTTTACCATTTCACTGGAAAGATCGGCTTTGGTGAGGGCTGCAGCACGGAGAGCAGACTCTTTCAAGGACGACAAATCGCCGGTGAAGATGGGACCGGTTTGTATCTCGTCGACCAGGCGAAGAGATTTTGCGTAGACGCTGCCCAGCTTTTCCTGGAAGACAATGGCTTTTGTGGCTTCTATTTTGGCTTCCAGGGATGTGGTGATGTCGAGGTCGAAGAAGAACTTGGCATCGGCAAAGCGTGCTCCGAGGACTCTCTCGAAGCCGGCTCTTACGGTATCCAGGTACTGATCTCCGCCGTTTCTTATTGCAACGAATTTGGGGAGCAATACTCCGTTAGCGTCGACTACCGGGAAGTACCGCTGGTGCTTACGCATTGAGGTTACCAGGATAATTGGAGGAAGCTCTAGATAGGCTGGATCGAACGAACCGAGGACAGCGGTTGGATATTCTGTGAGGTGGACGTTTTCGTCGAGCAGGTTCTCGTTGATCGTCGGAATGGCGTTGATCTCACTCGCGAGCTTTTTGGACTGCTCTACGATGGATTTGCTACGCTCTTCGGGATCGATGAGGACGCTGGCTGCGCGGACTTTGGCTTCGTAGTCTGTGATGGAGGATACTTCGAACTCTTCCGGGCTCAGGAATCTGTGGCCCCGGGATTTGTTGCCGCTTTCGATGTGCTCGATGTTGAAGGGGACAACTTCTCCGTCGAGCAGGGCGAGTATCCAGCGGATAGGCCGGGCGAAGCGCATTTTGGAGACGCCCCAGCGCATGGCTTTGGGGAATGTGAGCTCACGGATAATTTCCGGAAGAAGCGTTGAGGCGACGGCTGATGTAGACTGACCTGCGCGGGTGACTTCGGCATAGACGTAGCCATCTTCCACGATGAGGGCTTCTGGCGCTATACCGTTTTTGTTGGCGAAGCCCTGAGCTGCGCGAGAGGGCGCGCCGGCTGCATCGAAGGCGACGCCTACGGCGGGGCCTTTTACACGCAGGGCGACATCTTCCTGTCGGGCTTTCAAGCCTGTGGCTTTGAGGACCAGGCGACGCGGCGTTCCGAAGACTTGTACGGTCGACGTGTCTTGCGAAAGCAGTTCGGCGGTGGTGAACTTATCGATAAATAGTTTTTCTAGCTGTGCGAGGGACGGTCCAACAAATGTGGCCGGTATCTCTTCGCATCCAATTTCCCAGATCAAATCTGCCATGATTTTTGTGATAACTCCGAATTCGTGCGGTCAGAAAGGGTCTATCGGGCGAGCGCAGCCGCCGCAGTACGGAGCAAGGGATGTCCCAGTTCTTTGCGCTGTTCCTGGTAGGCCAGGCAGCATCTTCGAACGAGGGTCCTGATCCTGTTGATATAGGTGGCTCGCTCGGCGACGCCTATGACACCGCGTGCGTCCAGAACGTTGAAGATGTGCGAACATTTCAAGGCAAGGTCGAAGGAGGGTGTAACGAGATTGCGTGAGGCAATGACGCGTGCACTTTCCTTTTCGTAGAGGTCGAAGAGGGTAAACATGGTTGTTGTGTCGGCCTCTTCGAAGTTATAGATGCAGTTTTCCAGCTCGGCTTGCCGTTCGGTTTCGCCGTAGGTGATTCCGTGGGCGTATTCCAGGTCCCAGAGCGAGGGCACTTTTTGCAGGAGTGTGGCCAGCCGTTCGGTGCCGTAGGTGATCTCCGCGGCGACGGCTTCGCAGGGTATGCCGCCCATTTGCTGGAAGAAGGTGAACTGAGTTATCTCGGTGCCATCGAGCCAGACTTCCCAGCCGACGCCCGATGCTCCCAGTGCAGCGGATTCCCAGTCGTCCTCAACGAAGCGGATGTCGTGCTGTTCCAGAGGAATTCCAAGCACGCGCAGGCTGTCCAGATAGAGATCGACAATGTTTACCGGTGACGGCTTCATGATGACCTGGTACTGGTAGTAGTGCTGGACGCGCGCGGGGTGGCGGGTGTAGCGGCCATCGGCCGGGCGGCGCGACGGCTGTACGTAGGCCACATTCCAGGGCTCCGGGCCGACGGTGCGCAGGGTCGTGGCAGGTGCGTTTGTGCCTGCCCCTACTTCGGAATCGTAGGGCTGAAGGATAAGGCAGCCCTGGGCTCCCCAGTAGTTTTCGAGGGTGAGAAGAAGATCTTGAAACGTCATAGTTCATTCCAGAGGGTCGCATCTGCACGCGTCCGCTCATCAGTCAAGTTTAAGTGTTCGTTATACCGCAAAAAAGCCCGCCTCGTGGCGGGCTCGAAAAAATATAGAGATTCAGACACTCCGAACCGAGCACCCGGACACGCCCGTCCGGGGCTACGAACGTGGCACCAGGATGGAAGGCTTACTATAGAAGTTCGCTCAGGTCGGCGTTGCCTATGGGCACTCCGCTCACCTTGCGTTTGATGCGCGCGAGGGCATTGTCCACGGATTTTGTCTTGCAGCGCAGCTCTCCGGCGATTTCCCGGTAGGACTTTCCAACCTGGTATCCGGATAGCACGTGCCATTCGAATTCGCTGAGGACCTGCTGGAGCGTGTCGTGCAGGATCTTGGTGTCTTCGTTGCGCAGGACGAGGTCTTCGGGATCGGCGCCTTCGGTGCTTGGCAGAATGTCGGAGAGATTCCAGTCGGTCGTGGTGTCTTCAGAAGGGCTTTCCAGAGACAGGGACTGATTGAGGGGCATCTGCTTCTGGCGCGTCGCGGTTTTTATGGCCGTGATAATGTGGCGCGTAATGCAGACTTTAGCAAATGCTGGGAAGGAAATGGCCTTGTCGGAACGGAAGTCGATTACGGCCTGCCAGAGGCCGATTTGGCCAACCTGAAGAAGGTCTTCACGCTCAGCGCCGACCAGAAAGTAGGACTTGACTTTCGTCCTGACCAAATTCCTGTATTTGTAGAGCATGTATTCGGCCGCCGAGTTTTCACCACGCTGCGCGCGGTGAACGATCTCACGGTCGGGCATGTCGGAATACTTCAGATGGGATTGGTGAAGGCGTTCCGAAATTCCGGAACTGCCAGTCCACTCGCAAACATTGCGTCTGATCAATGGTGGCCTCGTTGGCTAGGACGGCGAAGAAGCCGGTTCCTGCTCCACTTCTATAGTCATTGTGCTGATTATTACTGCCAACAGAACTAAGCCAATTGTCGCCACAGCGGTCAACGGCGCAATCTTTATTTCCTTGACGGTCCGGTTCCCAAGTTTGACTCGTAGAGAACGGATGCGGTTTGCGCCGATAATCTTCTGAACTTCGCCAAGGAGATCGGCTCCAAGGGTAAAGAAGTGGCTAGCTGGAGCAAGCGTAGTGGATACAGGGGTCGTTTCGGATTCCATCGGTCCCGATTCCTTGCACGTCACCTGTGCGACTAATATAGAGTGAGATCATTATACACGGTCGCATTTGAAGCGTCAACCCCTTCTAAACACGAAAATCTTTTATGTAGTTTAGCTTACTGTTTACTCTGGGTGGGTTTGGTTGATATTCCTAGTCGGATGTTGTGTGCTATAATCCTTCGAAGCCATCCGGATGGTCGCTGTAGTAGTTGCGCTTAGGCAAGGTGAAACAGAGGAAAGTCCGGACTCCATAGGGCAACGATGCCGGCTAACGGCCGGGCGGGGTGACCCGACGGAAAGTGCCACAGAAACATACCGCCGGAGACTTGTCTCCGGTAAGGGCGAAATGGTGCGGTAAGAGCGCACCGGGTTTACGGAGACGTAGGCGCCGGGTAAACCCCATCGGGAGCAAGGCCAGAGAGTGCGCACCAGCGGCCCGCTGAGCACTCGGTAGCGCCGCTAGAGGCGTTGGGCAACCAACGTCCCAGAGAGATGACCATACAAACACAGAATCCGGCTTATAGGATGGCTTCATATCCTTCGGATTTCCTTGAGTTTCTTCGATGAATTCCAAAACTCTCAAAAAAGCAATACATCGATCGGCTCTCTTCGCCTTTGGATGCTACCTCGCTCTGCTGCTGTATTTATACATCAACCAGAGGGAGTTGATCTTCAGGGGTTCTACGTTTAAGACGCATTTGGACATGCGGACGGTGCATGGCGCTGGGGCTGTCCTTGAGAAGGTTGCTACTCAGGACGGCAATGAGTGCGCGGTTTTATTTGCTCCCGCGCTGACAAAGCTTGGGAGACCCGATCCTGAGGCGGAAAGACGGCCCTATGTGCTGTTCTTTTACGGCAATGGATCGAGTCTTTCTTCTTCGCTTGGGATTATCTATCAGCTGCAGACACGCGGATTGAATGTCTGTTCGGTGGACTATCCTGGGTATGGAGACAGCACAGGGCTGGCGTCGGAACAGGGTAATTTCGAGGCTGCGACGGCTGCTTACAACTATCTGACACAGACGAAGCATATTGATGCATCAAGGATTGTCATTAGCGGCTGGTCTTTGGGTGCGGCAGCGGCGATCGATCTGGCTACCAGGGTGCCTCATGAGGCCCTCATAACGTGCGGCGCGTTTACTTCGATGGTGACGATGTGCAACCATCTCTACCCCATTGTGCCTGTTCCGCTTCTAAAGATCATTCTGAAGTACCCGTTTGACAATATCGACAAGGTGCCATTGCTGACCGGTCCCTATTTGATGGTGCATGGGCGAATGGACATGTTTATCCCGTACGAAAACTCGAACCGGCTTGCGGCGGCGTGTAAATGTGATGTTACGCGCTATACGGTGGGCACTGGCGATCACGATCAGCTCTTCGATGCGGGCGGAGCACCCCTCTACGATGTGATGGCGGCTTTCTGCGATAAGCATGTTCCAGTGGGTTAGTGCTGTACCGTGAAGGCCACGCCAAGCGCACTGAACAGGGCTGAGGCGTAGCGGGCTCCCCGGGCTGCGTTTTGTGTGTTGCTGTCCCACTCGGTTCCGTCTAGAACGACTCTTCCCCTACCCTGTTTCCATGTTATGACGGCTCCGGGCAATACAGGGACTTCCATGCCGGCGGGATAGTTGGCGTGTCTTATAGCCGCACCGTCGATATGGTACTGCTTCTTGTTTGATCCATTCACGCCTGAGATCGTTACTACGTTTTTTCCGTCTTCCAGATTGACCAGAGTTTCATAGTCGCGGCTTTCCGTTGAACCCAATTGGAGCCAGCTGGATTGGATGTCGTTGACGTCTACACGGAGGACTGCCGATGCGCCGGTCATGGTTAGTGTCAGTTCGTAGAGTCCGGCTGTGGGCACGGTTATCAGATAGGTAAAATCGGTGCCAGTTCCGTTCGCGACGAGGGGCATTGGGGCTCCAAGATCGGAATCAATGGGAATAAACTGGCAGCTAGAGGCGTGGACATCCTGAGTTAGTGGTCTATCCCAGTTCTTCGAGATCTCGGCATAGGTCAGGTCTTCGCGGGACACTCCAGAGAGAAGCGGGTTTTCGCGCTGAAGTAGTGATGTGCCCTGTTCTGAGGATTCGATCTGCAACCCGTTGGCTCCGATGGTGTCCTGCAGTTGTGTAAAGGCGTCGGGAGCTGGAGCGTGCCAGTAGACGATGCCGCCAGAGTTGAGTACAGATTTTATTCGGCTTGCCTGACCTGTTATGTCGGGGCCTCCTCCGTCAAGGATGAGGGCGGTTGGATCGGATTGCGTCGACAGATCAATGCCTAAAGTCCCCAGATTTTGTTTAAAGGCTGCGTTTTGTCCGTAGGCCGCCACGGGGAGGTTCGGGTAGGCGGGCATGGATGCCAGATAGTTGACGGTATTTTGCAGCAGGACCTGGGCGGCTGGTTCGACAGTTCTTTTTTCGGCGACGAGGGCCTGGCAAACGACGACCCACCCTCTTCCAACGGGCGACTCTATAATTGGAGATTGGGCGAGGTCATCCTGTCCGCCGGATACGGTTACTGCACGGGCGCCATGGCTTGACGGCCTGGTAATTTCGCGTTTGGTGACGTAGTTGTCCGGAGCCCAGAGGGAGAGGTCCTCCGGCTGAAGTCCCTGTAGAATCGGATGGGTCTTTCGTAGAGGAAAGGTCATCGTGGAGTTATGGTCTACGAGATTGAGGTCCAGTCCGAGTGGAGACAGAGTCTGCTGGTCCAGAATAAGGGCACGGCCCCCACGAGACAGAAAACCATTGATATCTGAAGCAATGGAAGGGTTAAGACCTCCTGGGGCGACAACGAGGACGGTGTGTGATGTTTCTGGGTTCTCAAGTCCCGCCAGGGATGCGGATGAGCCGGGCCACTGGCCAGATGGGTCGTAGATTAAGAGATGCGTGCCTGCAGGGGCTTGCAGGGGTGCGACGGGAAAGATGCGCAGGGTAACTTGACGTGAATGGACCGGCTTGCCGTCTGCGTACAAGACGGATTCGAGGCTCCAGGTTGTTGTACTTGTTACCCTGGGAAGTGGGAAGGTTAAAGCGACGGACCTGTAGTCTCCAGGTTGCATAACGAAAGACTGCTGGGCGATTGTTTTGCCGGACGCTGCCTCTTGAAGTTTGAGGTTCAGGCGATGGGACAAACCATCATCGTCGAACACATCGAAGGAGACTTTAGCCTGTTCGCCTCCAAAGCGGCGCAGGTTGGCGCTTGTTGGGAAGGCTGCCACGGGAGCGAAGAATTCGCGCTCGTTGGCGACGGCGGCTGGATTTTCTATCTTTCCGCCAAATCCGAAGACACTCCAGGGACCCATTCCGGAGACGCCTGAGCGCCTGTAACCGATGGTTTGGTCGTAGAAGGCGCTCTGCTGAGCGAGGTCGTGGTATTTATTGCGGTTGAGGTAGGCGTCGTCTCCAAAATAGATGCTGCTGTCGGAGTAATCGCCCTGTGGAAGCCACAGGTATTCTCCAATGTATAGAGGCTTTTTGCGTTCCCAGAAGAAGCCAGTACTCCTAGTTCCGAGCAAGCCGCCGGTGGCTTGAGTTACTGTGTACGCGCCCAGCCAATTAGTGGTGTTGGGGTAGTCGTAGGACCAGGGAAGTTCGTGCGGGTAGTGCAGGCCGATGACATCGGCGGCTCCATCGGGGTCCTGGTCTCCTTCGTAGGTGATTGGGTGATTCGGATCGAGCTGTTTTGCGAAGCGTCCAATGTCTCCCAACTTTTCCGGGAGATCTTTGTCATATTTGAGAGATCCTATGAAGAGAGTTTCGTTTTCCAGGCTCCAGAGGACTACGCTGGGGTGGTTGCGGTCTCTTGAGATCATTCCGGAGACTTCATCGCGGTAGTTGGACCAGAATCTGGGGTCTGTGTAGGCGTAGTTGCCGTCGCTGTCGGTATAGAGCGGGGATTCGTCTACAATCATCAGACCGGCCTTGTCCGCGGCGCGCAGCCACTCTTCGGGCCATGTTTGGTTGTGGAGACGGAATGCCACGGTGTTGCTAGCGCGGATTGCGCGGACCTTGGCATCGATGGCGGCGTCGGATTCAGGCTCCCCAATTGGCCATGACGCAGAGGCGAGCAGATGGCGTTTGACGCCGTTTAGATAGAAATTCGAACCTTCGGTCCATATTTCCTTGAAACCGAAGGTCTGCGGCAGGGTGTCGACGAGTTGCGTACCGTGATACAGCATGACTTCCAGGGTATAGAGATGAGGATCTTCTGGCGACCAGAAGTGGGCTCCCGGAAATGGGGTTGTCATTTGCCAGGTTCCGGTGGATGAAACCTGCGTTTTTGGGAAATCGAGAACGTCTTTGCTGCCATCGAGGACCCGTGCGGCAACCCAGAGATCCTGGGATCCTCCGTCCGTTGTTCCGGTTAGAGCCAGGGTGCCTTTTCGGGTGGACGGAGCTACGACCAGGTTGTCTTCGTTGATTCTTTCCTGGGGTTCCGCATTGAGGGTGATGTCGTCCCAGACGCCGATGAAATTTTTGTAGCCTCCGGCAGGGGCCAGGATTTGTCCCTTTTCGCTTACTCCGGGTGTCAGAACGAAGCCGTCTTTGAAGAGGGCGTTGCAGTCTTCGCAGCTTAGTTCAATTAGGGAGGTACTTCCGGGCTTTACCCATGGGGTGATCTCTGTTTTGAAGGGTGCGAAGCCATTGAGTTGGCTTGCCACTAGTTTGCCATCTATGTAGAGATGGGGGGCAAAACGCGCGCCGTGGAAGTCCAGAAAAATTCGCCGTCCGTTCCAACCGGGGGGGATGGAGATCGTTTTGCGAAACCAGATAAAGTGACTTCCGCCTGCGGGGTCCTGCCAGGTTGTGGCGGGGACTGTAATGTCCGTCCAGCCGGTGGTTGGGACGGCATCTCCGGTAACGGATACCGTTTGCCAGGTTCCGTTCAGGAATAGTTCGCTACGGGTGTCCGACGCCATTGCCGTGGACGTAAAGCAGCCGATAAAAAATACAGTCAGTAGAAAGTAAATTGTTTTACCCATACGTAATAGTAAGGGGTAACTCGTTTCCTGTCAAGCGGTTTGAGCTATTATTTTGTATTGTCGTTGGTACGGACTCGCGTTTCCATTTCTTCGCGCGGGCCGCAGAGGATGAGCTCGTCGCCGGGCATCAGTCGATCGGGGATGTTTTTGACGGATTCTGGACGCTGGTCTTTTTTGCGGTAGGCTAAGGGGACGACTCCCGCGGCGGACCATTGGTTTATGGTTTCCAGGGAGAGGGTTTCTTTGATGGTTATCCGACAGGAGGCAAGTTCGGTTGCGCCAAATTTTATATGGCGCATGGCGCGTCCGTCGGTTGCGGCCCCGAGAAATGCGGCGACGGCGATGCGTGACGGGCTTAGCGCGCAGTCAATTTTAAAGGCCTTGATGAGTCTTTCGGCAAGGGTGTCGTCGAATACGCGGGCAACGGTGCGTATGTTGGGATTGAGCTGACGGGCGTAAAGGCAGGCCTGGATGTTCGCCATGTCATCGTTCGTGCAGGCAATTAGTGCGACAGCGTTCTGCATGGACGTGCGTTCGAGGCTTTCGGATAGCCTGATGTCTCCAATAATGACAGGAGTTCGTGAACGAAGGGGGGCTACAAAGCGCGCGTTCTCGTTGATTTCCAGGCTTACTACGGGAATGCCGTAGTCCAAAAATTGATTCGATACGCGGTAGCCTACATTCCCCAGGCCGACGACTACCACGTGCTGGTTCATGCGCTCGGCGCGACGGAGCATGCGCTGCCCGAGACGCTCTGCGGTGGCGATAGCCGCCAGGTAGGAGAAGAGTATTCCGAGGAGGGCTGCGCCGGACACCATGAGAAGATTGCCGTAGAGCTTGATCCAATCGGGCGAATCCTTGAGACTGATGTCTCCATAACCTGTGGTTGTGGCTGTGGTCAGGACGAAGTAGATGGCGTCTACGAGAGACAGATTCAGGGCCTCCTTAAAAACTACGACTGAAACGAGGATGAGTGCGATCAGCGACCAGGCGACGATTGGAAGATAGGTGAGCGCGAGCGGACTCCGTTTGGCCGGTCCCTTATTCTTGCGTGAGGTCCGTTTCAGGAGGAACTTTGACGACGGTTTGCGAATGCCGGCCGCGAGTATGGAATCGAACAGACCACCCAGCACGATCTGCTCCCCCACTTCGATGGACTTTGTGTCTACCTGGGCGATCGCTTGAGCCCCGTCGCGCCCGACAACAAGGCATCCGTAACGAGTGAGTATGTCGTTCTCTTTCAGGCCGATCAGAGGACTGTCGTCTGTGACATCGACGGTACAGATGCAAACTTCGTCGTCGCCGATACGAAGAGTTTCAAGTACGGTTGACCCCAAGGCAGCCGCGACAAAAGTCGGCGCCGACAGTGCGGACACGCTGTATGCCCGCCGGACATTCAGCCCACTCTCCAGTTGGTCGGCCAGAGAGGGGTCAAAAGCGCGAAGCACTACGGGGACATTGGGAGAGACCTCTCTGACGGCGACGCAGCAGCGGACATTTTGGAGGTCGTCGTCCGCGACGGCAAGCAGACAGCTTAAGTCGGGAAAAACGATTTCCTCGAACAGGTCTGCAAGATCTCTGTGATTTGTCTCGATCTGCTTAACATGGTCTGGGATTTGGGACACCAGGCTGCGATCGTCCAGGGGGAGGATCATACAGGTCACACTGGCATTCTGCTGAATCAATGCCAGAATGATACGCAGACCTAGTCGACTTGCGCCAAAAACGATGAAGGCCTTGCCTTTAAGCATGCGGGTTTATTCGAGAGACAAGCGTACTAATCCTCTAAACAAATTCCTGCGCTGTGCTGGCGACGACGCCACGATGTCCGTAAGCGGACTGCGGACGCCCCCTGCTCTTCAGATCTGTGGTGCTTAATTCAGTATGAACTAGAGTTCCGCGATGAATGGATGAAGAAGTCCATTTTTGGCGAATTCGAGGGTAGTCTGCTCGACGGCCTTAACACAATGTTAACGCCCAGTTAACATTGTGTTAACAATCGCATAATGAAATGTTAACTTTTTCTTAACGTGCTCTTAATAAAGCAGGTAATTTGGAGCCTTTTTTAATGATTCCATCATAACTAGGATGGAATTTTGTGATAAATTGCACCAAACTTTTCAAACTTACCCAGCAATATAAAATCAATGAAAATTATTGTACAAATATCGGTTGAGGATGTGGAATCGATGGTATAATCTAGAAGATAGCAAGTAGATCGAATATAGACCTACACTACATTAAAAACTGAAGAGAGGAGATAATAAATGCCAAAACTATCTTATGTAGGCAGTGTCCCTGTCACATGGAGTACGAAAGCTAACCGATATCTCCCGGCGGCTTCCGGATCTTTGTCTGAGATTTACAACAGACTTCGACCGGTACCCGATCCGATGATTGTCACCATGGGTCCCGGTGCTACTCCGGGCGGACCATATCCGTGGGAAGGCAATGACCCAACGACAGGCCGCAGATACGTAGCTCGAAAAGTTCGCGATGCAGACAACGTACGGTTAGAAGAAGTCCTAGACGCCTAAGACAGCACGAGACGGTTCAGAGACAGACGATAGATATTATATATACAGACATGTGATGCACAGAAGGAGCCTCATTCCATATTGGAGTGAGGCTCTCTTTCTTTTAACGCAATGTTGTGCTTGTGACCAGAGCATGCTTGTTGTTTACGTTGGGTTTTAGGAGACTCCGCTCCAAGGCTACCGGAGTGGCACCCGGAGCAAGACGCTCCAGGCTTCCGCTATCTCGGGGTTACGCAGCCGATTAGGTCGGTAATGTTTGGTATGTCGTTGTCGATTAGATATTGCTTGATTCCATCTATGACGGAGAGGATGGTTGTTGGGGTGACGAAGGTTGATGTGCCTACGGCGACGGCGGTTGCTCCGGCCATGATGAACTCGAGGGCGTCGTTGGCATTCGTGATGCCTCCCATGCCGACTATGGGGGCGTTGGGAAGGGCTTTGTGCACCTGCCATACCATACGCAGGGCTACGGGTTTGACGGCGGGGCCGCTCAGGCCTCCCGTGATGTTTGCCAGGCGAAACTTACGGGTTTTGACATCGATGGCGGTGCCGACCAGGGTGTTTATCAATGAAAGGCCGTCGCTTCCGGCATCCATGGCGGCTCGCGCAACGGAGACGACGTCGGTGACGTTTGGCGATAGCTTGGTAATGAGCGGAAGGGTGGTCGCCTTGCGCAGGGCTCGAATGAGCTCGCCCGTGAGAACGGGATCTACTGAAAAATCGCAGCCGTGTTTGACGTTGGGACAGGAGATGTTGATCTCCAGGGCATCGGCGGCTTTGGCTTCTGTAATTTTTTCGGCAAGAGTTACATAGTCGTCGACGGAATAACCGACGAGGTTTACAATAATCGGAGTGGAATACTGGCGTAGAAAGGGGGCCTTTTCGGTAAGGTAGTTCTGAAGGCCGCCGTTCTGCAGGCCGATGGCATTAAGCAGGCCGGATGGCGTTTCGACAATTCGCGGCGTTGGGTTTCCGGTGCGCGGCTCCAGGCTCGTGCTTTTTACGACGCAGGCCCCGATCTTTTCCAGATCGACGACATCGGCCATTTCGCTGCCAAAGCCAAAGGTGCCTGATGCGGTGACTACGGGATTTCGAAGGGTGAGCGATGCTATTCTGACGGTTGTATTTACCATTTGACCTCCGAACCCAGGAAGACAGGGCCATCCACGCAGCTTCTAACCCGCCGTCCGTCGCCAAGGTCGATCACACATCCCATACAGACCCCTACCCCGCACGGCATTGCCGCTTCGAGGGATACCTGGCATTTCGCGCCAAATTCCGCGGACACCGAGGAAACGGCCCGCATCATGGACGTGGAACCGCAGCAGTACACCATGGTCGCATCGGGCTCTGCCGCCTCCAAGAGGGTACGCAAAACATCTGTGACCTTCCCGTGTACTCCGTGGCTTCCATCTTCGGTCGTAATCCGGGGGTTCAGTCCGAGGGAGTGGACATCTGTTTCTCCGACGACCAGAGATTTATTCCTGGCGCCGATGATAAAATCGATCTTCTCCGCAGGATTGAGCGCGATCAGATTGTTGGCGAGAAATATAAGCGGTGGAACGCCGTACCCTCCACCAACCATGATATGGTGATGGATCGCTGGATCCTGAGCATTGAAGAGTTTGCCACCGAGCGGGCCAAACAGGTCGAGCGTGTCGCCCGGCACCTTTTTTGACATCCCTGTGGTTGTTGCTCCAACTATGGAGTAGAGCAGTTCAATTCGGCCGGATTCTTTGTCCGCTTTATAGACGCTGAAGGGTTTGCGCAGGAGCGGATCGGTGGCTTCCGTCACGAGGACGTTAACGAAATGGCCGGGTTCGGCCTGGAGAGCGATGTCCGGGGCAATGCACGCGATCACCTTATGATTGGGAATGATCTCGATATTGGAAATTACCGGAGCAAACACCTGTAGTTTTCTAACTGCCATGTTATCTCTATCTAAGGCTGCGAGCAGCATTTAACGCGTCTCGTTTTGCCGTGCTTTCCATCGCGGGATAGCTGTAATCGTGACGCAATTGATTATGTACGTTGCCCAAGTTCTATTGTTTGATGCAGGGTCTGGGCAAGCTCTGAAAATGTAGTGACCCTGTTTATGTTCGAGGCAGGCATGCGGTTTCGCCAGTCGAACAACAGTGCGTTCATTCCTGCACTCACTGCCCCTATATAGTCCAGCTCATAGAAGTCTCCCACATGAAGCGCTTCTTCGGGTCTGCAGTTACTTTCACGCAGTGCGTGCTCAAAAAGAGCCGCAAAGGGCTTGTGCGCCCCGACGATTGCGGAGACTGAAAGGGAGTGAAAGTACTTAAGTATGTCCAACTCCCGGAGTACTGAGGGAAGCTCGGGGTCCCAGTCCGAGATTATACCCAAGTGTAGGGCGCGCGCGCCTCCTTGTTGGGACAAAAACTCCAGAAGAGCGTGTGCTTCCGGATGAACCGTTCTCACGAAGGGCACTCGATCGAAGACTTCACAGAAGTGTTGCCACTCTGGATCGTTTAGTATCTGAAGGCCGGCTGTCCTGCAGATTATCTCCAGTGCCTGGCGTCTTATGGTCGGGGATTCGGTATCTATCCCTTCGGCATACATGGGAAGAATGAAGTCTTCAGCGCGTCTTATTCCGACCTGGATCCGCGCTTCTGGAGCTTCGAGGCCAGTACATCCTAGTCCAGTCACTATGCGACTGGACATCGAAGGCTCGTCGAAAACGAGTGTGTCGCCGACATCAAAGAAGACTGCGGCCACGCTCTCGCTCAAGACCGAGTCCTTATGCGGCTTAGCAGACGCACTATTGGTCGAAGTACGATCATGACCTGGCCCTTTATCCATGTCCAGGACAGCTCTTCGCGGCCAAAAATTCCCTGGGGACGTGCGAGCATGAGTATGATGAGAAGCAACGGATAGACAACAAGTCGGTACTGTTCGATGGCGCGCAGTACTTCTGGAACCACGGTAAGCAATACTGCGGCAATGCTTACGCCGCTGATGCTGCCCAGTCCTCCAAGAACCACCATTACGACGCTGTCGATGCCGCGCTGGAATGTAAAGGCATCGTTGGAGAGGGACGTCTGATACAGGGCGTAGAGGGCTCCTGCAACACCGGTAAAGAAGGCGCTTAGCACGAAGGCGAGGACCTTGATCCTGGTTGTGTTGATCCCCATGGCTTCGGCGGCCACTTCATCGTCGCGGACGGTCAGGAAGGCAAGGCCGTGATTCGAGAACCGAATGCTGTAAGAGACCCAGACTACGATTGCCACACAGAGATAGACCCAGAAGAAGCTTGTGAGATGGGGGGTTGAAATGAAGACATCGCCTGGTGCGTTGATTCCGATGAACGACGTTTTACCCTTAACCGCATCAATGTTTCGAATAACCACCAGGATGATCTGGGAAAAACCAACCGTGATGATAGCCAGGTAGTCGCCCTTGAGACGAAGCGACGGCAAGCCAACGATAAATCCCGCCAAGGCGGCGGCCAGCCCGCTTGCCAGACAAATCCCCAGGATGGGCAGGGCCGAGTGTAATGTCGAAATTGGAAGAAATGTATGGTCAACGGGCAATTGTGAAAAAAACTTATAGTGACCGTAGGTGGCAAGCGCTGCGGCAAGATACGCTCCGATCATATAGAATCCGATGTGCCCGAGCGAAAACTGCCCTGTGAATCCGTTCACCAAATTAAGAGAAACAGCCAGGATGATCGCGAGACCGCAGTCGATGATGATGCCTTCCTGGTAACTGTTGTTGTTAAGAAAGCCGGCGCTTTCAATCCAGGCGTTCAATCCAAGGAGAATGGCGACGGTAACCAGGGTGCCGACGAGTAAACGCGTCCATACCGGAATTCTTGAGGATTGAGCTTTTGAATTTGTCTTAACTAATGTCGACAAAAAGTCTAAACCTTTTCTGGCACGAACCGGCCAAAGAGACCGGCCGGTCGGAAAATCAGGATAAGTACGAGGATGCAAAAAGCAACGGCATCTCGATAATCTGTCGAGATGCCGATTGACGGTCCATATGCCGCGACCATGGTCTCAGCAATCCCCATAATTAACCCGCCAATCATAGCGCCAGGGATGTTGCCAATTCCACCGAGGACCGCCGCAACGAAAGCCTTAAGGCCTATAATGACGCCCGCAGTGGGAGAAAACGAAGAGTGGGTAACTTCAGGAACCATGAGACCTGCGGCTCCTGCCAGCGCCGATCCCAGGGCAAATGTTGAGGCGATAATTCGATCCGTTTTAATGCCCATTAACGCGGCGGCTTCGGCATCGAAGGAAACGGCGCGGATGGCCATTCCGACCTTTGTTTTCGCGACAACATAGGTCAGGATCGCCATAAGAAACAGAGAAACAGCAAAGACAACAAGGGTGTCTGTTTCCATGTGGAACGAGCCAAACGATGTATGTTCGGGATATTGAACTATGGGTTGAGAAAATCGGAGATCCGCTGAAAATATCTGAGGAAGCACGCAAAAGTTTTCGATAAGGAGGGAGACGCCAATGGCCGTAATAAGTGCGGTGAGGCGCGTTCCGGTAGTTAGACTGCGGCGCTTAGCCGCGGACCACAGAATGAACCCAACAGCGATGAAGCAGGCGGCGCCGATCAAGTAACAGGAAACAGGCGTGCGATTTAAATCGTTGGAAATATTCCAGCCGATGAATCCTGATATACCTCCGATGACCACCGTGGGAGCAATCCAGGTCCTTCTCCGCAGAGGCCTGTACGCCGCGATTTCGATAATAAGGCCAACCAGGGCTGCAATCAACATTGCGCTGAGTAGTACTAAAACAGCCCCGATCGGTGATGGAATTAGATGGTGGAGATGTGAGAATACAAAAACCGAGCCTAATCCAGCATAGGCGCCGACCATGTACACATCGCCGTGAGCGAAGTTAATAAGCTTGAGCACACCATAGACCATGGTGTACCCAAGCGCAATCAAGGCGTAGAGACTGCCTAGCTGAAGTCCATTCAAGAGTTGAGAGACGAGTTGATTTACCGAATTATGCATATCAGGGTTACGGATTTATGGTCGCAGCGTAGTTATAATCCGTACCCTTAATCTGCAGTACTACGGCTGGCTTTACGGGATTACGATCTGGTCCCATTGTAATTTTCCCGGTTACTCCCTGGAAGCCGCTCGTTGCCGCGATGGCATCGCGCAGCTTTTTACGATAGTCGGCGGAGTCAAAATCCCCATCCGCCGGGTTGCCCACACACTTCATGGCATCAGCAAGGACGCCGGTTGCATCGTAACCCATGGCTGCAAGGGAGTCGGGTGTTGTGTTGTACGTTTTCTTGTAGTTCGCAACGAATGCCTGGGTTAGCGGGGCCGGATTTGTAGGCGAGTAATGGTTAGTGAAGTAGCTTCCTTCCAGGGCGCCACCGGGTCCGCCGGCGCCTTCGACAAGTTTCGGTGAATCCCAGCCGTCTCCCCCGAGCAGAGGGCAAGTGAGCCCGACCTTGCGGGCTTGCACGGCAATTGGGCCTATATCCCCGTAATATCCTGGGACGTAGAGAATGTCCGGGTTTTCCGCTTTAATCGTGGTTAGCTGTGCTGAAAAGTCAATGTCTCCCTGGCTGTAGGTCTCTGTATTAACAATGGTTCCGCCAAGTTTTGTAAAGCCGTCGGTAAAGAACTTTGTAAGACCTGTGCTGTAGTCACTTGTAGCCTCGGTCATAATCGCAGCTTTTCTGGCCTTTAGATTATTGTAGGCAAACTTTGCTGCAGCGGTCCCCTGGAACGGGTCTATAAAGCAGGCTCGGAAAATATACGGGCCAACCTGAGTTACGGCCGGGTTTGTGGACGATGGCGAGATCATCGGGACCTGAGCGCTGTTGCAGGCCGGAGCGGCCTGGATGGAGCGTGTGGAGGCGACTTCTCCCAAAACCGCCGTTACCTTGTCTTGTGAGACCATCAGCTTAACGACGTTCAAGGCTTCGTCGGGCTTGCCTTCATCGTCTCTAAGATCGATCTTTAAAGGGTGGCCGAAGATACCGCCGGCGCCATTAATCTGCGCAACCGCGAGTTTGACACCGTCGTCGGTATCCACTCCAAATGTTGCGGTGGATCCAGTCATGGAACCGTATTCGCCAATATTGATCGGTGTCCCAGTAGCCGAACCGCTTGGGGTGGAAGTATCACTTGACTTATTGGCGCACCCGGAGCCGACTAAGGCTATAGCCAGTCCCGATAGCACAATTAAGGTGCGCGAGCCTGCGCCCTGATACCTTCCGATGTTCATACCCATGCTGTTGTTCTCCTGAATGGTTTGCGATTTGTTACAATAAATTTTGACGCGAGTTAGCCCGTCCCAGCGTGCGAAGCGTGGAAGCGCTGCGGTATCTTCCGCAGTAGTTTGCGTTTGCCTTATAGGACTTTAAGCTCTCGCTCTGCGACATCTTCGTCGTCAAATAATTGGAAAATACGATCCAGGCCCGTTACTTTCAGGACATGGATTATTGCTGGTGAAGGGTTTACCAGCGCCACGGTTCCGGAGCACCCTGAAGCTATCTTGAGACCGCCGACAAGCACACCCAGGCCGGCACTGTCTATGTACTCAAGCCTGCTTAGCTCCAGGATAACCGTTGGGCTGTCCGGAACCAGTAACTCCGCAAGCAGCGTGCGTACGCGCGGGCTACTGTAGTTATCCAGCTCGCCAACGAGAGAGATCACCGGCACACCGTTACGTTCAGCAGAAGTAATCTGCAGTTCAGCCATGGGGCACCTCAATCCGCACACTCTACTCAATCCGCACACTCAACATTGCCTGATTGTTGTAGTTTACCCCCAACACTTCGAAGTCTATCCACAATTTTGCAGCAAGTGCAATTACTTCCTAAGATTTTGCTTTCGGCCTGCTAAAAATAATGCCGGTAACCCATGCGGACAGCAGACAGGCCATGCAGAGCGAGAAGAACAGTCCCAGATGAAAGGACTCCGGATTGTAGCGCATGACGACCGTGTGCCAGCCTTTAGAGGAAATCGGCACGACACGGATCATGGAATCACCCATTAGGATAGGACTCGGGATCCCGTCTTTCCAGGCGTCCCACCCTGGGAGGTCTGTATCGGAGAGCACGAGCATGCCCGGTCCTTTGGCTTTGAAGCGCATAGACAGAGCGTCGGGCCCCCGATCTCGAACCGTAATTGGGACTACATATGGAACCCGCCCTGGGTGCAGCCTGGTTGGATCACCCAGGATCACGGTTTGAGCCAGGTTGGTCGCCGTCTTGCCGACAATCGTGTCGCTGAGATAGGCCTGGGCGGCTTTGGCGTTGGGACGTGTTAAGAAGCTGTTTGTATATCTTGCCCGGCCAACGGTGAGGTTGTCGAAGAAGACGTAGGTCTTGGGAATAGGCCTGCCGCTGATATCTACCGTTGGGGCGGGAGTGCTTATTTCCGTGAAATCAGGAAGAGTGTTCGCGGGGTCGTCACGCCGATATAGGACGACCCAGCGCACGCCGAGCGCCGCACTAAGCTGCGCGGCGTGGGAGGCCATGGGCGGAGTTGCAGTGTCCAATAATGAAAGTGTGGTAATCCCTGCGACGTCCTGCGCGGCTTTTGGCATAAACGGGTCGTATCCAAAGGCGTCACTCAGTCCGTTCGACATATATAAATTGGGAGTTGCCGTGTCGTACCAGGTACCGAAGTAGTTGGGCCAGTTTTCGCGGTAATCGTGGTAGGAGGTAAATACCTGCCAGGTTGTGGCCGTATCGGGAGCCAGAAAGCGTGTCTGGTGGGTAATGAGCGATTTATCGTGCAACGCGAGAGACTCGACGGGAAGCTGCCGGTGCAGATAGCCCACTGGAATGAGCGGATAGATGGTGCGATCAAAGCGGGCGAGGTCGACGGTTGTGGCGGCGAGCACAACAAGTACAAAAACAGGGAGGGCGATGGTTGTGTATCTATATCGCTTTCGCGGGCGCAGCCAAAGCTCTAACGAATCCAGTCCCAGTCCCGCAAGGATCGACAGGGAAAGACACCCCAGTACAAGGAATCTCGCCGGATCGTGAAAGGAGCGCAGAAGCGGCAGCGAGAAAAATGCGCCTGTATAGAGACCTCCCGACCGACCGAGGGCGAGCCATATCGTGAGTATAGCAGTCACCGACCAGAACCGTGACCCCAGCGGGCGACGGTCGGGAATCGATCGGGTGAGGCCAAAGATGGCCAGGGAAAGAGGGACGAAGCCGATATAGCAGTTGGTCTCCCAGAAGTTCATTCGCCCCTTCCAGGTGCCGTGGATGGGGTGACCGTGCAGGGTCGGCAGTACAAAGTTCCACAATTGATTGATTGGGAGATAGAAACGGTTGGCCAATCTCAGGCTCAAAGTCTGACGGGCGGCGTGCGACATAAACTCTATCATAGGAAGAGTCTGTACGGCCGAAATCCCGAGAGCTATAATCCCCGAAAGAAGGACCAGAGCAATGCTGTATCCCACCTGCCTGATTCCATGCCCCCTTTTGTGGACCAGTACGACAATGAATACGGCGGTGCAGAGGTACGTACCGAGCACGGCAATTTGTCCATGTCCGCTCAGAAGCTCTAGTCCTCCCAGAACGCCTAATACTACAGCCTTACGGGAATCCGGGTTGTGGGCAAGCCGCGACGTCACCCAGATGAGGATTGGAATCCAGGAAATGGCTTGCACCATGGCCGGGAACTGCTCTTTGGAAACCATCTGGCCCCCGAGCATGAAAATAATGGAAGAGAGCAGCGACGCACCCACACTGAGTCCACAGGTCTTTCTCGCAAGGACATATGTCCCGATACCGGCAATATAGACATGGATTGCCAGGCTCCAGTTTATGAAATCGCCGACTGAGAGCCAATTGAGCAACATGGATACGGGATAGAAGGGCCATGTTTGCGGGTTGCCGACATAGGGTGTGCCGCAAAAAAGCCTGGGATTCCAGAGTGGAATTATCCCATCCCGCATATTTCCGCGCAAGAATGTGAGGGATGGAGTAAAGTAAAGATCGATGTCTCCCCAGTATAATCGACGTGATTCAACCAACTGAGGCCAGAAAGCGAGTAAAACAATAGCGGCAAATAATAGCGCAACTGCTATACCCTCTTGCCACAGTAGGCGATTTCGTGTAGAATGGGAGGCGTGTGAACGGGGACGAATCACTTTGTGCCAGTTTACATGGGGAGACGGCGTTTGTCAATGATAAGTTTGGCTGTAATTGGCGGTACGGGGTTTGAAACGGCATTCACAAGTACCGTTCAGGAAACTGTAAAGACAGAGTATGGAACGGTGACTTTATCGTGCAGCAAGTTTGACGATTATCAGTTGTATTTTTTGACTCGTCATCTGGACGGACATAAAGTCCCTCCGCACCAGATAAATTATCGCGCAAATATATCTGCTTTAAAATCGCTTGGAGTAGCGGGTATTATTGGAACGGCTGCCGTAGGATCTCTTAACAGCTCCTACCGTCCTGGAGAGTATGCCATCTTGTCGGACTTTCTTGATTTAAGCAAGGGACCAGTTGTTACTTTCCACGACCACGATGTGTCTCATACAGATTTTTCTGAGCCATATGACAATCGCCTTCGGACGTCTATACTCAAAACAGCCCCTCCCCATGTTAAAGCAACAATTCACGAATCCGCCGTTTACGTTTCCGTATCGGGCCCGAGGTATGAAACGCCGGCGGAAGTTCGTCTGTTTGGCAGTTGGGGCGGCGATGTGGTCGGAATGACCAATGCGCCGGAGGCCATCCTCTGCCGCGAAGCATCGATCCCTTATGCAGGACTAGCCATTATAACCAATTTTGGATGCGGACTGGCAGTGAACAGTTCCGAGATCTCGCACCGTGACGTGGAAAAGGCCATGACCGCAGCCGCCTGCGACTTAAAAACGTGGATTCCGGATGCTCTTGCAACGTACGTAGGATGTCTTTAACTGAGAATGGATTCTAGAATGGAGTTTACGATGAAGTTTCGAACAGGCCAACCAAAATTCACCCGGCTAATAATTGGGTCAGCTCTCTCCCTGTCGGTGGCCATGGCACTTGCAGGGTGCGGCGGTGGTGGTTCCGGCGGCGGAGGGGGTGGCACCACTGGTGTATATCTTGTAACGGGAAAGGCCATTGATGTCGCCTACCCCAACGGTATACCAAATGTAACCGTTGAATTCGTTCCGTTTACAGCGGGGTCGGGAGCGTCGGGGGAAGCTATCACGGACGGTAGTGGCAACTTCACGATTTCCGGGCTTAGTGCAAATGAATATGGGTCCTTCTATGTAACAACGGGCCTTGGTACAGGGACTAATATTTACCTTCCGTCCAGCGGTGAGGTTGGCACAATGACATTCGTTCTCGAGCCGCCGCCACCTGCATAGAAGCGATCGATTTGAGATCACGCGGGATACCAAAGCTTGCCCTGGGGATTGCAGCAATCGCTGTCGTTGTTTTGCTAACGGCGATTGTCTCGCATTACCTGGGGAAATACCAACCGTTCGCGGACCTAATTCACGAAAGTCAGTCAGGTCCCTACGAGAATCTGTCCATTGTGGTAGACAATGCTGTGATCTCGCATCGACTGAGCAAAACTGAGACCCTGGTTCTAAAAGCCAGCCAGGTTGAGCTGAGCCGAGACCGCCGTCAAATCACGGCCACTAACATTCATGATTCGTATATCTCTCGTCCAAACGGGCAGAGAATCGTCTCCTTCTCGGCCGGATCCGCCAGCGTTCTGGCAAACTATGCCCTTGTGGATGCGGCGTTTCAAGGAACCGTACGGATCGAAAATGGGGTTCAGGCCTCATCCGTCCGATTCCCGCAGCCGCAAATCAGCTGCTCCCGGCTCATCTGGGACTCACTGTCCGAAACCGTCAACTGCCCAGGGACTCTGACTGTAAGCCTGCCCGGATATAAAACTACGGTGACGGGTCAGGACTTAGGGTACGACGTTAGGACTGGAAACCTGCATGTTTCGCACATCCATGGCGTTTTCCATCTACCAGACGCGGTACAATAGTATATGACGTCCCTGAGATTGAAAATACTGGTGTTGAGTCTTTTCACTACGCTCAGTCTCGCCGCAGCCAGAGCTTCCACGGAAGACTCTGTAGCCCCCTACCCCGTCACTACAACCGTTCCAGCCAATCCGACCGTCGATACGCCTTCGAAACCGGAGGATCGGATGGTGACCTACGATGCAGGATTTTCGCGGTGGCTTAGCGCTCCAAGAACCGTTGAGATGAGCCAGGGTGTCTCTTTCCAGCAAGGCCAGGCTTTCCTGAAAACCGATGCCGCTGTTGTGCACCTGGACAGCAAGATGAACGCGGTCAATGCTCAATCCCTGTCACGTGTACATCTTTATGATTCCTCGAACGACCTGACCGGTAATACCGGAGAAGTGGACTTCGTGCATCATATCGCGTCGCTGCACGGAAAAGTCGTGCTGGTTACACAAAGAAAAGCTCCGGGCGAGACCGATTCGGAGCCTGCGACGCTTACCTGTGATAATTTAGATTACGATTACAAGAAAAAAATAGGCACCATCCCAGGAGCGCTCGTCGTGCACCAAAAGGATCGAATCCTGTACGCGGACAAGGGCGTATACGACACGGCCTCACAGACCATCACCCTGACTGGCAATGTACATGGTCACGATGTACAGGGCAATAATCTACAGGGCCCAAACGCCACAGTTATAGTTACTCCAGGACAGGAATCTGTTACGCTTCAAGGACCGATTCATGGATCCTTCCCCGTTCCAGACGAAGATGATACTAGCTCAGCTCCAGCCAAGAAGAAGCCGGCGCATGGAGACGAGAAGCCGGGGGCCGGAGAAGAGAAGCCAGCGACCGAACAAAGGAGTTCGCCTTAGTGGAGATACTTTATGGCAAATCGGCGGCCAAA
>Ga0302315_10001024_pt1 | contig 29643 bp, 25 predicted proteins | sample III_Palsa_N3_1_FD_200532 | JGI IMG/M metagenome (GOLD analysis project Ga0302315, IMG submission 200532) | Peat permafrost microbial communities from Stordalen Mire near Abisko, Sweden - III_Palsa_N3_1 | ecosystem: Environmental > Terrestrial > Soil > Palsa > Peat permafrost | place: Sweden...
CGCGGATTTTTTGTCGAGGATGATGCTGTCGATGTTTAGCGGTTCCTGTAAGTCTATTTGCATCACGGGAACATGCTTTGCCATTACTACTTTGTAGGTGATAATGTTTTTGCCTACGGTGGTTTTAGTGAGGTAATCGGGCTTGATGGTAATATCGTACCGCAGCACATCCCACCAGGCCCGTTCAGGCCCGATGCTGCCGCGCAGGGTATCGGCATGGGTGAAAACTTTTGGCTTAACCGCCTGCCCATGGCAGTAAAAGCTGCTGAGCAGAATGGCGGCTACTAAACTAAGTTTTATCAATCTAACCGCTGCGTTGAGCGATATTTTTGAGCACACGTATTCCATGGTGAAAATAATGAGGTCAGTTAAGGAACAAAATTAAATTTTTTGTAATTGCCGGGTGTGCAGTTTTTAATCAATGCTTTGCGGATATTATCCCGGGAGGCGTTTGATAAACATACCGTAGCAAGTATATTAGTGCCTTTTTGAAATGGTATCGCCAGTTTTATAGGTGGTAGTCTGTGAATGTTGTGGGTATTTCAACAATTGCATTTCTCGCTCTAAGCGAACTAATCTTTGTGATAGGTCAGTATTTTGGTTTATGGTGTAAATACTAATGCTTATTGCCACAATTGCTATTCCCCATGTGATTAAGTTATAGGCCAATTGGTTACCCAAAGATTTTATAGTTTTTTTTCTTAATACGTCAGAATAGTAATAATCTAATCCAGCTTGTGTTATTTCTGCTGTAACGGTTAATGGCTTGACCCATCCGGGTTTGGTTTCAGTCTCGTAAAACTTCTGTTCATATTTAATGTGACCATTGTTTTTAATGATGTTAAGATAATTAAGTACATCATTTATCCGTTCACTCCAAAGTAAAGCGCCTACACTTTTAGGTTCTAAAAAATACTCGTCAACTATTGTCGATATATCTTTTTCAACAGCTATACCCGATGGTGCTAAATAAGCTAAAATAGCGAAGTATAACGATTGAGGATTATTCATTTAGAGTGTCTAAAATGTTCTCATAATCACAAATATAGTTTAATTTAGTACTATTCAAATATTGGAAATATGCAGAAAATCCCATTTACATTTAGAGGATTCAAAGTAACTTATCAGCCTAACGGCACAAATCACTTGATAGTTATTGTTCCAAACGATGTAGCAGCATCAATAATTTATCCGCAATTATCTATCTCCGCAGGTGTAAGTATTAATTACAATGAAGCAAGCGGATACTTTGACCTGTTCGTAACGATGAACGACAGCGAAGGGTTTTTTGAATTAAACTTTCCTGTAAGCGATGAAACTAAAACATTAGCAACGTTTATAAATCGCAATTTAGTTACAAATATTTGGATAGGTTATTATAGGAAAGAAAGCCTTATTCCATATGGGGCGGCGATTGAATTAAAATATCATTAGGTTTTCGATGCAATTAAGACAAACACTATGGAATAAGATAGTTATAGGCAGAACATCTTGAAGGTTTTAAATCCTGTGATGTGCGCTTTACAAGATATGAGATTACCTTTTTGTCTGTAGAAATTGTTAGCACTAATGGGTTATTATCATCAGTTTTAACTTTATCAGTCTTAGGTTTTTTTACCGTAAGATTTCCCATGACTTTGTTTTTTTTGATGTTAAATAATTATATACAAAAGTATAACAAATAAATTATACTTAAATTGATTATCAGGGAAGTTGCTTTTAAAAATTTGCCGTAACTGTAGTTTGGTTTTAGTTCCCCTCTCGAGAGGGGAACTTTAAAAATCACTTATTTTGCGCTGACTGAAATCGTTTTAATTGTCGTCGAGAAATCACCTATCACCAACTCCCCATTCAAATTGCTTTTTAATTGCTTAACCGCCCCGCCATTAATTCCAAACTGATAAACAGCATCCGGTTTCAACCCATGCAAAACATAACTAACCGGCTTAGTTACACCTTTCTGTTCCCACTCCATTTTACCGCTATCCCAGTTTTTTATGCTGATGCTTAAATGGCCGGTGGTTATGGCCTCCAGCGAAACAGCATCGCTATTGCCATTAAAGTAAGACACGCCGTTTTGTGTGGAATTAAAGCCGAAATGCTTACTGTCCGTCACTTTAAACATCCCGGACGACACAGAGTAGCTATTGCTATCCAAACTAATAACCAGCCTTTTATTCCTGAAATTATAATTCAACACCGTTCCGGCAAGTTCGGGCGTAATATGCGGATCGAGGTAAAAACGATTGTACAGCGGGTTGATGCCATAAATAGCCTGGTAGAGGCCTACTATGGAAAGGCTGTTGCCCGATAATATATCATCGCCCAAACCATCCTGCTTAACCCTGCCGTAGCGCTGGTAGGCCAGGCCGTCTTTGCTGTATTGGTCGAGGACGTTCTTTACATATTTAACGGCCAGCGCAGGATCATACTCCGCATAGGCTTTTACAGCTATCGATCCCCACGATAAAAATATATCGCCATTTTCATAGGCGGGAAATGGGAATTGCCAGCCGTTTCCTTCGCCCGGCGCATAAGTTTTCATAGCTATTGGCCAGAAAAACAGCTTTTCCCTTTGCATCTGTGCTTCAATGCTGTCGAGGATGATCTTTTTCCGCGCAGCATCGTCACAAATGCCATAGGCAATAGCCATAAAGTTTACCGGGGTAACCATATTGCGGCCATGTACCGAGCCATCTTTATCCAGCCAGTGCACGTAGCATCCTTTTTCCTCGTCCCAAAAACCACCGTCTTTTGTTGATTTGTTAAAGCTTGCTTTTAGCTTGGCGGCAAAGGCGGCATAGTATTTTGCTTTAGGCGCATTATTCAACTGGCGCTCTATATCGGCCCATTCCACCAGCGCGTGGTATAGTTTGGCGTTTACAAACGCATTTTCGTACGATGCCCAGATAATATCTATCCAGTCGCTGCTCTTTTTCTGCTGCTCGTTGTCGGTCATCATTTCAACAAGCCCGTTGTGGTTGCTGTCGCGGTTAAGTATCCAGTTCAATATCTTCTCACAATCTTGCTGATGGCTTTTAACCCATTGTTTATTACCAGTCATGTTGTACAAGTCGGCAATATTGGCCACCAAATCGGGGTTCGAATCCATCAAAATACCCCATTGCGCCTCGTAAAAACCATATTTGTTGAACTGGCCGGGTGCGGAATCCTCGTTGGTATAGGCCCACCTTGGGTAAACCCTGCCATCGGGTTTTATGGCGTGTGCGCAGTAATAGTCAAGGCAGCTTTGATAGCCGGCCAGGTATTTTGGGTCGTTAATACCCAGCCCCAATTGCCCTATATATTGCTCGTGCAGGCAAATAGGGCCATAAGGCGTATGCCAGCTATTGCCGCCAAAATGCAGCGAATCGATAACGCCGATATGGGCAATGGTATTGAGCACGGCGCTTACTTCGGTACCGTTAATGCCGTTAAATTTACCGCGACCGTATTTCTGATCGAAATCGAAAGCGCTCAGCGTAATACTTTCGCTGATAGTTCCCGCCGCCAAAGCAAACGGCGACCATACATCTGTCCGCCCGCTGATAAATCTCCGGCGGTGGGTGCCACTGTCGAGCTTCGGCAGTAACTCTTTCTGCGATACGCTGATGGTATAAGCCAGCTTGTCATCGCTGGTGCGGGTATATTTCATGGCGACATTTTTGCCGGGCGCATCTACCGTTATATTTAAGCCCAGACCGGTTTTACTGTTCCAGAAATCAGATGAACGGGTGTGTACGCCATAGGTGCACAGCTTTTGATTGAACAGGTAGAACCAGGCCAGGCCTCCGTAACCCTGGTAGGCGCCTTCCCAGGTATCGATACTATCGAAATTAAAAACGGGTGTTGCTGCTTCGGCTATAGTTGCGGGCCTGTTTGTTGTACGTTGGATGGTCCATTTTATGGCTTTGCCGGTTACGGTGAACAGCCAGGTTTCTTTGACGATAAGAGGTCTATCGCCATAAATTATCCCTGTTAACTTAATTAAGTTGCCGGTTTTAATTAATCGTGGTGTTCTAGTTAAATGAAGAGAAGAATAAGTATTTCCGCCTGTGTTTATGGATGTAAACATGCCATCGTTGCCGGTGATCACTTTTTGCCCGTTTACGATCAGCGAGGTGATGCTGGCCTGGTGATCGTAATCAAGCGTCATCGACAATTTTGGATTGCTGATGGTGTAAGTTTGGGCGCTTGCCGCAAAAGGTAAAAGCAGCAGGCTGCCATAGGTAAGTATATTGGAAAATGTTTTTAAAAACATATAGATAGAATATTTCAATAAAAATGCCCGTGTTTTACAGAGAAATTGCTTTTAAAAAATAGCAGAACTAAATTGTTTAGCCATTGTTTTACCCAAGGGTAATAAGCCTTCAAAGGGTATAGTTCCCGTATAGCGATGGGTTTAAAACTTTGAGCGTTCGAAACTTTTAAAGTTCCCCTCTCGAGAGGGGGTGCGGTTGCATGCGTGGTGGCAGGGGTGTGTTTAGTCGCTTTGTTAAACACACCCCTACACCCCTCTCAAGAGTGGAATCGCACAGCCCGCCGCTTCTTTCGAACACTCAAAGTTTTAAACCCATCGCTATGGAAAAAATCACCATAAATTCTAAAAGCGAATTTTCCTGCCGAGTTTCAATTCAAAGGCAATGTTACTACAAATTCAGTAAATTCACCTTCTTTGCTATTCACAGTAATACTCCCGCCATGCCCTTTCACTACAATATCATAACTTAATGAAAGGCCTAAGCCAGTGCCTTCGCCGGTAGGTTTGGTGGTGAAGAACGGCTGCATGATCTTTTCTTTGATGTTATCCGGAATACCGCTGCCGTTATCGCGCACTTTTATTTCAATGCCGTCTTTCTTTGCCGATGTAGTTAACTCAATGGTTGGCTGGTAACCTGCTACGCCAGTTTTTTGCCTGTGGCTCACCGCATAAAAGGCATTGTTGAAAAGGTTTAGCAATACACGGCCAATATCCTGTTGTACAACATTTACCAGCGGCAGCGTTTCGTCAAAATGCGTTTCCATTTTGGCATTGAAGGTTTTGTCCTTCGCCCGCAAGCCGTGGTAGGAGAGGCGCAGGTATTCGTCGGCCAACTTATTTATATCCGTTGGCTCTTTTGTATTGCTGCTGGAGCGACTGTGCTGCAGCATGCCTTTTACAATACTATCGGCCCGCTGACCGTGGTTGATCACTTTTTTAAGGTTTTCCTCAATATCACCGGCAATGGCTATCGCATCGGCAATATTGCCGCTGTTAAGCTCGTCCTTCATTTCCGCAGAAAGCTCGATACTGACTTCCGAAAAATTATTGATAAAGTTCAACGGGTTTTGTATCTCATGGGCAATACCTGCGGTAAGTTCGCCCAATGAGGCCATTTTCTCCGATTGTACAAGCTGTGCCTGGGTTGTTTTTAACTCTTTAAAGGCCTGTTCCAGGTTGTCGCGCTGTGCTTCTATCTCCTCCTTCTGCTGCAAAACCTCTTCGGTACGCACATGTACTTTATGCTCCAGTACGCGGTTGGCTTTCACCAACTGTTTCGAACGGTAATAAACCAGGCACCATACCACTGCCGCAAATAATAAGGCATCGAATATATAAGCCCACCAGGTTTGCCACCAGGGTGGATTAATTACAAAACTGAATGTCGCCGGTTTGCCCCATTCATTTTCTGTAAAGCGGCTCACCTCAAAAGTGTATTTGCCGGGTGCAAGGCCATAATAGGTGTGGCTGGTGGTAGCGGTTGTTACGGCGCTCCAGTTATTCTCAACGCCAATTAGCCTGTAACTATACCAGGTAGAATCAGATGCAGCCCTGCCAAAACTGCCATAATCAAAGCTGATATAGTTCAAGTCATGTGGCAGGTTTAAGTTAACCGGTAAGTTATGCGGCCCTTTTACATTATCATAACTGATCGTATTTTTAAGAAAATCGGTTTTTTGATACAACTCATCTCCGGTAAAATATTTCGTTCCATCCTGCTTCCACAAAGTATCGGTAGCGGGTACGTCTTCCTTCGAGCGGTCGGCAAAATTTTTGAGCGTATCTTTTATAGTTATGCTGCTTATATAAATATCCGGTACTGTATTCTTTTTGGTTGAAAGATCGAATACAGTAACACCGGCATCTCCCCAGTAATAAAGGCCGCTATGGCTAACGGCATCTGTTTGAAAATAACCACTATTAAAATCTCTTTTTATTCCAAGCGAACTGATATGGACATTTTTATAGAAATCTGTGGTCGCCGGTGGGGGAGTTATTTCGGTTACGCCATCATTCCCGGCAGCATAAATATTCCCATTTTGCTGCGATATGGCAGTTACTACCTTGTTAGTGACAGCGTAAGAATTAAGTATCGGGAAAAGTGTTTCACTTTTAACGTCGACCATAAAAATGCCCTTTTCCGAACTGATCCATACATTGCCGTTGCTATCCCTGGCAAAACTTTTTGGAAAACTGTTTAATGCATGTACATTGTTTAAAAACTTTATTGTTCCTGTCTGCGGGTCAATAACAGCTACCCCGCCCCGAAAAGTGCTCACCCAGGTACGGTCATAATTATCCTGTGTAATATCTATAATGTTGTTATCGTTTAATCCCTCTGCCTTGCCAATAACTTTTATAGTATTATTTGCCGGATCATAAATGTCCACGCTGCCGGTAGCGCCAATCCACAGCCTGCCGGCTTTGTCCTTTGAAACGGTACTCACACCCGGATTGCTAAGGCCACTTTTGGTGCCGAAGCTGGTTAATGTATTATTAGTTTTATCAAGTATGTCTAACCCATCAAGTGTACATATATAAACCTTGCCATCAATTACTCTAACCGATTCAAGAGAGTCGGATTCGATTCCATTTCCTGTGCTCAAATGGCGGTATGTTTTGTTTTTTCGATCGATAATATTTAATCCGTCATAGGGGGTTGCCTGCCATAGCAGCCCCTGGTCGTCTTCAAAAAGTGAGGTTGTAGGTGCGCTGCCTATGTGTTCAACAATATGCGGGTTGTGGTTAATTATATTTATCCCTGCAGGAAACGAGATCCATACCTGGCCGGTTTTATCCTGGTTTATACTAACAGTTTGGCTTCCGGCCAGCGTTTTTGTGTAAAAGCATTTCATAGTGCGCCGCGCAGTATCCAAAACACTCACGCCGATATCAGTACCTACCCATATATTACCGTTATTGTCGTTTAGCAGCATCCCCCCGCTTAAGCGTTGTCTTGGCGTATTCATGCTTTTGATGATCCCGCGCCGGGGATCAATATCGATTATGGCATTTCTTCCATGGTTAAACCATACATCACCATTCTTACCTGTTGCTATGGATGTAACGGTGTCGCTTGCAAGGCTGTTGGCGCTATTAATATAGCTAATCGTCTTTTTTACAGTGTCAATCAGCTCAATACCTCCACCAGCGGTGGGTATCCAAATGCGATTATAGTTATCCCCGGTTATAGCAATAGACTGGTCTTCTATCATACCCTGTGATTTGTCCAACAGTCTGGCTTTTTTATTTTTCAGGTCGATAATAAATACTGTGCCCGAAAAAGTAGTGCACCACACGTGGCCGGGCTTATCTTCATACATCGCGTATATGGTGCTGTTATCCAGGTCCTTTATCGCGTCAATAAATGTTATCGCTCCATGTTTAATGTCCAGTACAACTATTTCGTTAAATTTACTTAGCCAAAGCCTGTTTTGGCTGTCTACCATCATAAAGTAATCATGCTCACCCAGTGTAAGATACCGGGCAAGGTTTGTTCCATCGTACAGGTATAAATTTTCACTGGTGAGTATCCATAAATAGCCGTTATGGTCCTTAATAGTACTTTGTATGTCTCCCTGTATACCCTGGGCAGCGCCAAACTCATAAATAAATGGGTTAGCAGGGTCTTTTAACTGCGGCAAACCCGCTTTGGTTACCTGTGGCGGATTTAAAACATATGTTTTACAGGTTAGTGATTTCGACGGTAATTTATCGATATCCAAATGCTTTGAAGGCAACGCGTTAATATCAAACTTACTTTCCTGCATTGGTTTGGAAAAGGGTTTAAATTCAACCGAATCATAAGGAAGGGATGGCAGGTTATCAAGGTTAAGGCTTTTAACAACTGGTGTTACACGGACCGTTTTAAGCGTGTTCCAGTTCAGTTTATGCGGTTTGCTGAAACTTAAATGCTGGATTGCTGATTGTTGATTGGTAGTTTGGTCTGCATCGGGCGAAATATCTTTTGTTTTATGGGTACATGACGAAATGGCGAAAATTATACCCGTTATGAACAGTAAATAAAAATAATTTCTGAGCATGATTATAATGTTAAAAGAAAAAACCGCCCTCTAAAGTACTTATTATATATCTTTTTACAGGCTTTTGCGAAAATCCGTATTGCGCTTTTTATCTGCGTTTTTCAAAATGACAAATCTATGTCACTTCGTTTTAAAATAACTTTCTACATTTGTCTAACAGTGTTAAATGATTTAATGCTGTAATGAAATGGCAAGTAAAGATAGAATAGCGCGTTTAAAAGAAGATACCCGGATGAGTATCCTGAAAGCGGCGCTGCACATAGCAAAAGAAGATGGTTGGGAAGCATTAAGCATGCGCAAGGTTGCTGATGCGATAGATTATACCGCCCCCATCATTTACGAGTACTTTGAAAACAAGGATGCGCTGTTGTATGAATTGAACCGTACAGGTCACCTCATACTTAATGGCAAGCTGGAAGAAGCAAGAGACGAGCACGACACACCCGAAAAACAATTGGAAGCGATGTGGGTGGCTTACTGGAACTTTGCTTTTTATAAAAAAGAGCTTTACCAGCTGATGTATGGTGTATCAACAAATTGCAATTGCGAAATGATGAACAAAATGCCCGAGGCTGCAAAGCAATGGGATATTTTTGCAGAAGTAATTGCTAAGCTGATGCGTATTGATAATCTTGAATCGGATGAAATATGTTTACGCTACTATACCTTTTGGTCGGTAGTGCACGGGCTAATCTCTATCAATTTACTCAGTAGGGGCTCATCTGATGAGATCAACCGCCAGGTACTCATGAATGCTATAACCGGCATTATCAGGTCTATGAAAGACCAGGTTCAAACCAATTAGAACCAAATTTTTTTGAGAGGATAATAACACTGTAAGAAACTTTAACAGTGTTAAATTAACATTAATTGATCAATAACTAATAACTGCAATATGGAAAACGTGATTAAAAAACAGTACGATTATATTAACGGTGTTAAATGGTTTAACATTGTTAAATATTTATTAATTCCGGGATTGCTGGCAGCGTTGTTTCTAAGCAGCTGTTCGCCAAAACCCCAGGCACAGGGCGCACCGCCGCCGCCAGCCTTACCGGTAGCAGCCGTAACCACAGGCACCGATACCACTTACCAGGAATATCCTGCATCGGTTGAAGGTATCGTTAACGTAGAGATACGCCCGCAGGTAAGCGGTTCATTGGATAAGGTTTTTGTTGACGAGGGTGCTTATGTGAGCGCAGGTCAGCCAATATTCAAAATAAACGACCTGCCATACCGCGCACAGTATAACAATGCAGTCGCCAGCTTACATGCCGCACAGGCAGCAGTGCTTAATGCACAACTGGAAGTTGAAAAAATAACCCCGCTGGTACAAAATAAGGTGGTATCAGAATATCAGCTTAAAACAGCTCAAGCTGCATTGGAAGTGGCCAATGCAAATGTAGAACAGGCAAAAGCAAATGTATCTACCGCGCAGATCAACCTGGGTTATACCTTAATAAAAGCGCCTGTTAGTGGCTACATAGGCCGCTTGCTGAAAAAGCAAGGCAGTTTGGTTGCACCGACAGATGCCGATGCGCTTACACTGTTATCAGATGTGCATAATGTACGCGCCTATTTTTCATTGGGCGAAAAGGACTTTGTGGACTTTAAGGAACAATATCCCGGCGAAACTTTACAGGATAAGCTGAAAAAGCTACCAACCGTAACCTTATTGCTTGCCGATGGCAGCGAATACGGCAAACAAGGCAATATTGATATGATAGACGGCCAGTTTGATAAAAACACCGGCGCAATTACACTCCGTGCCAGCTTTCCGAATGCACAAGGCTTGTTACGCTCGGGCAATACGGGTAAAATACGTTTGAGCCTTTTACACAGGGATGCGCTTATCATACCTGAATCGGCAACTGTTGATATGCAGGATAAAGTATTTGTATTCACCGTAGGCGATAGCAGCAAGGTGAAAAAACAGGCGATTACTATTGTCGGCCAAAACGGCGACAATTACCTGGTTAAAGACGGCGTAAAAGTAGGCGACCAGATTGTATTAAGCGGCGTTGATAAATTACAGGAAGGCATGGTTATCCAGCCTATAAAGGCAACAAATAAAGTTGCCGCTAACTAATTAACAGAATCAAGAAACAAGAGTCAAGAATCAAGACAGAGAATAAATTAAGATACAGCGGATATTATTCCGTCTTGTCTCTTGGTTCTTGACTCTTGCCTCTCAAAAAACAAAAGATCATGTTTCAGAAATTTATAGAAAGACCGGTACTCTCAACTGTTATCTCCATACTATTGGTGATAGTTGGTATACTTGGTTTAACAAAACTACCCTTAGAGCGGTTTCCGAATATCGCCCCCCCGTCGGTATTGGTTTCGGCGGTGTACCCGGGTGCCAATGCCGAGACGATTTTACGTTCGGTAACGCCGTCGTTAGAAGAAGCAATTAACGGTGTGGAAAATATGACCTACATGACCTCCACTGCCAGTAACGATGGCACATTGGGCATCACGGTTTATTTTAAACAAGGCACCGACCCCGATCAGGCTGCCGTGAACGTACAGAACCGTGTTTCACAAGCAACAAGCCAATTACCTGCCGAGGTTGTGCAATATGGTATAACCACTACCAAACAGCAAAATAGCTTTATTGGCGCTATGGGTATTTACTCAGAAGATTCAAAAAAATACGATGCAACCTTTGTAAATAACTATGCGCAGATTAATATTATTCCCGAGCTCAAACGTATCCCGGGTGTAGGTTCTGCGCAGGTATTTGGCGGTATTAAGGATTACTCAATGCGTGTTTGGCTTAATCCCAATCAAATGGCAACCTACAAAGTTACCCCTGCCGAGGTAATGGCTGCTATACAGGACAAAAACCTAGAGGCTGCGCCCGGTAAATTTGGCGAGCAAAGCCCTGTCGCATTTGAATATGTAATTAAATATAAGGGTAAGCTTACTACACCGGAGGAATATCAAAATATTGCTATTCGCGCAAATGCGGATGGTTCTATATTGCGTTTAAAAGATGTAGCACGTGTTGAACTGGGTGCTTATAGCTATAGCAGTATAAACCGTTTAAACGGGCATGAAGGTATTACTATTGGTATAGTACAGCTGGCGGGCTCAAACGCCAACGAAATCCAGATAGCGATTGATAAGCTGATGGAGAAATTATCAAAGGATTTCCCTGTAGGCATCAAATACAACCAGTTTTATCGTACCAAAACCGACCTTGATGAGTCGATTAACCAGGTTGAACATACCCTGGTGGAAGCCTTTATCCTGGTATTTATCGTGGTGTTTATATTCCTGCAGGATTTCAGATCTACATTGATCCCGGCTATAGCGGTTCCGGTTGCTATTATCGGTACCTTTTTCTTTATGAACCTCTTTGGTTTCTCTGTTAACCTTTTAACCTTGTTCGCTCTCGTACTGGCCATAGGTATTGTGGTGGATGACGCGATTGTGGTAGTGGAGGCGGTGCATGCCAAAATGGAGCACGACCCAAGCCTTACGCCCAAAGCGGCAACTACCGGGGCTATGCACGAAATTAGCGGCGCAATTATATCTATTACGCTGGTTATGGCAGCGGTATTTTTACCGGTTAGCTTTATGACAGGTTCAACGGGCATATTTTACAGGCAGTTTGCGTTAACCATGGCTATTGCCATCGTTATATCAGCTGTTAACGCTTTAACTTTAAGTCCTGCTTTGGCCGCTTTATTTTTAAAGAATAAGCATACGCAGGATGGCCACGAAGCACCTAAGAAAACTTTCGTTGAGAAATTCTATGCGGGCTTTAACGGTGGTTTTAGTTACGTGACCAACAGGTACATCGGGGGTTTAAAATTCCTTATCCGTAACAAATGGATCAGTATGGGCGGGCTCGCATTGGTAATAGTTGCTACAGTTTACCTGGTTAACAGAACCAAAACGGGCTTTATTCCTACCGAGGACCAGGGTTTTGTGGCCATTGCTGTTTCAACACCCTCCGGAACTTCATTAGCCAATACCAATAAAATAATGAAACAGGCCGAAGCGCAGTTAAATACTTTACCATCAGCCAGGTTTGTTATGTCGCTGGCTGGCTTTAACTTTTTAACGCTATCCAACAGCCCGTCAGCCGGTCAAATTTTCCTGTTGTTAAAGCCTAATAAAGATAGGGGCCCGGTTAAGAATATTGATGATATACAAAATATAGTAAGGGGTAAAATGGCCGGCATACCCGGCGGTACCTTCTTCGTTTTCAGTTTTCCAACCGTTCCGGGATTTAGTAACGTGGAAGCCATGGACCTGATGCTGCAGGATAAAACAAATGGCCCGCTGGACAAATTTAGCGGTGTGTCCAGTAATTTTATAGCAAAGCTGATGGCCAAGCCGGCAATTGCCTACGCCTTCACCTCCTATAAAGCAGATTATCCCCAGTTACAATTAGAAGTTGATGATGAAAAGGCTGATCAGTTGGGTGTAAATGTAAAAGATATCCTGTCAACTATGCAGGCTTACTTTGGTACTGCGCAGGCATCAGATTTTAACCGCTTTGGCAAATATTACCGCGTGATAGTGGAGGCTGATATTGCCGACAGGACCGATCCTTCAGCTATTGACCGTGTTTTTGTTAAAAATAAAGCAGGCGACATGGTGCCTATCAATACCCTGGTTAAACTAACCCGTGTTTATGGTTCAGAAACTGCTTCACGCTTTAACCTGTTTAATTCTATCGAGGTAAACGCTATCCCTAAACCGGGCTACAGCTCGGGCGATGCGATCAAGGCAATTGAGGAAACAGCTAAAGAAGAATTACCGGTAGGTTATACCTATGAGTTCGCCGGGCAAACACGTGAAGAAATTTCTTCGGGCGGACAATCGGCTGTGATATTTGCGCTTTGTTTGATATTTGTGTACTTCTTATTAGCAGCGCAGTACGAAAGCTATATCCTGCCATTGGCGGTAATACTATCAATACCTACAGGTATATTGGGGGTGTTTGTTATATTGGGTTTAACAGGTATCGAAAACAACATCTATGTACAGGTAGCCCTGATCATGCTCATTGGTTTGTTGGCCAAAAATGCCATCCTTATTGTGGAGTTTGCGGTGCAACGCCGGAAGGCAGGCCATGGGTTGGTACAATCAGCCCTTGAAGCCGCTAAGCTAAGGATACGCCCAATCATCATGACCTCGCTGGCATTCGTGTTCGGTTTGTTCCCTATGAGTATTGCAACCGGGCCGTCGGCACAAGGTAACCACTCTATCAGTATCGGTGCAGCAGGCGGTATGGTTTCAGGCGTAGTGCTTGGTTTGTTCATCATACCGGTATTGTTCGTCATCTTCCAGGCTTTGCAGGAAAGGGTGACCGGCATACCATTAGCGGTGCTGAATAATGAAGAACACGCGGGCAACGGTTTAAATGGCCACGCAGTAGGTGAATTACAACCAGAATACACAGCTTAATTGAATTTAAAAATGAAAAAGTATATAAGCGGGTTAGCGATAGCGCTGTTAGCGTTAAGCGCCTGTAACGTTTCAAAAAATATAGGTACGCCAAAAGTCGCCTTGCCTGATACTTTCAGGAATGCCGCTGCGGCAGCCGATACTACCAGCATTGCAGCCGTACAGTGGAAGAATTTTTTCACCGATCCTACCCTGCAGGCATTGATCGACAGCGCCATTGCGCGTAATTACGATATGCAGGAAGCGGTAAAGAATATCGAAGCTTCGCAACTGCTGTTCAAGCAAACCAAGTGGAACAATGTGCCGCAAGTTGATTTGAATGTGGCCGCTACCATCGATCGACCGTCGAATAATAGCCTTGACGGGTTGAGTTTGGCCCAATACGGCGTTGGCAGCAGTGCTGCCGATGATTATACGTCAAACATATCCCTTTCATGGGAGGCTGATATTTGGGGCAAGATACGCAACAAGGGCAAGGCAGCATTGGCGCAGTACCTGCAAACTATTGAGGCAAAAAAGGCTGTGCAAACCAGTTTGGTTGCCAATGTATCGCAGGGATATTATAACCTGCTGATGCTGGACGAGCAGATCAAGATAGCCCAAAGTAATGTTAGATTGAACGACAGTACCCTGCGGATCGTGAAACTGCAGTACAACTCCGGCCAGGTTACCTCATTGGCAGTAGAACAGACCGCAGCCCAGTTACAGGCCGCGCAGCAACTGATACCGCAATTTGAACAGAACATAGCCATACAGGAAGACGCGCTGAGCATACTGGCGGGTAAACTACCCGGCAGTATCACCCGGACCGGTGTTTTAGACCAGTTTGAAGTGCCTGCAAACCTTTCGGCCGGTGTGCCTTCGGCTCTGCTAACCAACAGGCCCGATGTTAAAAGCGCCGAGCTGGCTGTTGTAGAATCTGATGCTAATGTGGCTGTGAACAAAGCTGCTATGTACCCGGCACTGCGCATTACGGCCAGCGGTGGTACGGATGCTTTCAGGGCGAGTGATTGGTTCAGTATCCCGTCGTCGTTGTTTGGTATTGCAGCTGCCAGTATTGCCCAACCCTTGCTCGATCATAAGGAGTTAAGTACGCAATATAAAGTAGCCCAGGTTAACCGGGAGAAAAGCGTACTGGAGTTCAAACAATCGGTATTAAATGCCGCCGGTGAGGTAAGCGACGCGCTGGTGAAGATTGAAAAGCTGAAAGAACAGCAGCAAATAGCAGCTAACCGCGTGGCAACACTCGATAGGGCCACTCAAAATGCCAACCTGTTGTTTAAAAATGGGATGGCTACTTATCTGGAGGTAATTACTGCGCAAAGCAATGTACTGCAAAGCCAACTGGAACTGGCAACTATAAAACGCGATGAATTAAGCGCTGTGTCTGATCTGTACCGCTCTTTAGGCGGCGGCTGGCGCTAAAAATATAGAGGCTGTTAGCCGTAAATTTTTTTAATTCCCTCCCTGGGGAGGGGTGCGGCTGGGATGTGAAGTGGCGGGAGGGGTTTATGCGTTATGTATGGCGACTAAACCCCTCCCTGCCCCTCCCATCCGCGTGTCGCCGTAGCTTTAGCGGAGGAGCAGGGAGGGAATCGCACTTTCCACTGCTCATATTTTAAACATCCAATATACACTAATTTGTTGGACGCTTTAACTTAAAAACTGACTAAAAAACCTAATTAGTCAAAAATTAAATAACTGTTAATCAATCGTTTGAATAAATGTGACATTTGGATGAAACGGTCACATTTTCCCTGTATTATATTTGTGATGCAGTTCAGAAACAGCTGAATAGCAGCGCTCTCAAACACACACGACATCAAACATTCAAATCATGATACGCAAAATATTTGCAGCATTACTGCTCATAGTTGGCACCCTGCCTGCATTCGCTCAAACCGAATGGCAGCTGAGGACAGAAAAAGACGGGGTAAAAATTTACTCCAGTGAAGTGCCCAATTCAAAAATAAAAGCCATTAAGGTTATCGGTGATTTTTATACCACTCCTGCCCAGTTGGCTAATATTGTAATGGATGTAAATACTGCTACCGAATGGGTTTATCATCTTAAATCAAGCACACTCATAAAGAAAGTTTCGCCAAACGAATTGTATTATTATGCCGAAGTGAGTTTGCCATGGCCTACTGAAAACCGTGATTTTGTGGCCCATCTTGTTGTTACACAAAACCCGCAAACAAAGGCTATCACCATTGATGGCCCGGCTGTACCGGGTTATGTACCGGAGAAGAAAGGTATTGTACGCATAGATAATTCAGTAGGTAAATGGATCATCACCCCGATCGGTCAAAACGAAGTTAGGGTTGAATACTCTATTCATGTCGATCCGGGGGGCTCGCTGCCTTCGTGGCTGGTAAACATGTTTGCCGACCAGGCACCCTTGCAGATATTTAAAAACCTTCGTGAACAGCTGCAAAAACCTAATTATAAGAACGAGACTTTGTTAACGAGTAATTAAATAAAAAACCATGTCATTGCGAAGAGCAGCAGGGAAAGTGTAATGGGGCGATGAAGCAATCTCGTCGCCATGCCAAACGACGAGGTTGCTTCGCTGCGCATCCCAATTCACGATCCGCTCAATGACACAGTTTCTTAAACATTTATTTCTTCCTCATACATGCATTATCCAAAAAAGGGTAATGCATTTTTTTGTTGTTATATTTACCTTTAACAAAAATTACTACTACTATGAGCGAACAAGAAGTATGCAGCCACCTGCAGGCTGTTAAACACGTTAAAATAGGCGATGAGTACGTTTGCGAAGAATGCATTAAAACCGGCGGTACCTGGGTACACCTGCGTACCTGCCAAACCTGCGGCGTTACACTGTGCTGCGATAGCTCACCGGCCAAACATGCCACCAAGCATTTTCACCGCAGCAGCCACCCGGTTGTAGCCTCCGCCGAACCCGGCGAACGCTGGTTGTGGTGCTATGAGGATGAGGAAATGGCGGAATATTAGATAACGGTTTTCGGAGTAGAAAAGTTCATAAGCATGGCTCATAAATACACCCCTACAGCCGCACAGCCCAACGCGCCCCCTCTCGAGAGGGGAACTAAAATGTTTGCTTTTTAAGGATTGCAGCTCACCCTCTTTCCGCGCAGCGAAGAGAGGGTGGTCGAGCGAAGCAAAGACCGGGTGAGTCTACGGCAAAGCGATATTAACCGACACCTCAATTCAACTCCACACTCTCCACCGGCACATCCCAATGCGCTAATAACAACTCAAAACGATGCTGTTCTTCTTTGTTATAAGCATCCAAATCCTTAAACAATTCCTTCTTATACGGTTCGGTTATACTGAAATCAAAAGCCAGCGCGGCGGTTTTAAAAACGATGGTCACGCGCAGGTCCCAGCGGCTGTCTTCGCTGCTGTGGATGATGGGCGATTCGGCTTTTATGCTGATAATGTCGCCGTGCTCCTGCAATTTCTTAAGCAGGGGATAGTGGTTCTTTTTCCATAAGGCGATAAACTCATCGGCATAGCCCCATTTTACTTTATAATAGCTTTCGATGGTAAAATAGCCTTTTTCTGCCGGGGCGGTTTGCGCGGTTGCCTTTGAAACGGGCAACAGCAGCATGAGGCCGGTTATAAGTATAAGAACGGGTTGAAACAGTTTTTTCATGTGATAATGATTTGATATTATAAATTTACGCTTAAGCGGCCACAACGCTGTATAACGGGGCCAGTTTTTCAGTCACATAATCAACCTCCATCAGCGTATTTAACTTGCTGAATGAAAAGCGTACATGCTCATGTGCCGGATTTGCCCCAATTGCTGCCAGCACATGCGAGCTATGCCCGGTTGAACAGGCACTGCCGCCGGAAACGGATACCTGCTGCTCGTCGAGGAATTTTAATAACCCGCCGCGCAGACCCGACTGCGGGAAACTGGCACTCAAAACAGTGTATAGGCTTTTATCGTTTATTGCCGAATTGCCGTTGAATTGAATGCCCGGAATATATTTGGTGAGCTTGTTGATCATCCTGCTTTTTAATTCCTGTACTGATCGCTGGTGATGATCCAGGTCGCGGTAGGCGATCTCAAGCGCTTTGGCCAGGCCGATAATGCCATGGATATTTTCTGTGCCTGCACGCAGTTGCCTTTCCTGCGAGCCGCCGTGCAAAAGTTGGGATAATTTTATGCCGTTACGACAATACAAAAATCCTACGCCCTTTGGCCCATGAAATTTGTGCGCCGAACACGTTATAAAATGCGCCTTTGTTTTTTGCAAGTCGAGTTTGTAATGCCCGATGGTTTGTACCGTATCAGTATGAAAAAGGGCATTGTAACGGCTGCATATTTCGCCTATGGCGTCAATGTCGGCCAGGTTGCCTATCTCGTTATTGGCATGCATTACCGAAACAAAGGTGCGGCCAGCGTTTTTGAGAAGTTGCTCAAGTTCGGCGAGGTCTATTTCGCCATTCGCATTAATACTTAAATAATTCAGTTTTATTTCACCTGCCTTTTCAAGTGTTTGCAGTGTATGCAGCACAGCGTGGTGTTCCAACGGGGTGGTGATCACATTTTTGATGCCTTCAGCCTTCACAGCCGAAAAAATAGCTGTATTATCAGCTTCGGTGCCCCCGCTGGTAAATATGATCTCGGATGATGATGCATTGATCAGACCGGCAATAGTTGCCCGCGCATTTTCAATGGCCAGCTTAACCTCGCGACCGTGCGAATGGTGCGATGATGCATTGCCATAATTTTCCAATAAGTAAGGGGTAATAGCCTCGAATACTTCATGATCGAGGCGGGTGGTTGCAGCGTTGTCAAAATAAACTCTCATTGCTTTTCTGTGTTAGTTTTTACTGTCCGGTAATATGTATCGCAGAAAAAGCAGTTGAAAAGGTCCCGGGAGGGCCGATGCTGTTTTATTGTTTTATCTTTCTCCTTTTCAGGAGCAGGAATTAGCACCTTTTACCGCTTTTGATAGAGCTGGTACAGGTTGCTAAGACGTCGTAGGGCCTTTCCCTCTGTCTTTCTGGATAAATATTTTAAAGAACGATGGTGCAAATATATAATAATTATATAAAGTCTATGTTTTTAGTATATTTTTTAAAAAAAGTTTATTAAGCCGGTTGCCCGCTTGTTTAAGCGACTGCCACAAAATGAGCTATTTGCACTGCAAAAAGAAAAAACATATCTTTACTTAGGCGAGAAGATAAAGTTGAATAAAAGTACCTGTTACCATTATAAATCCCCCTAAATAAAAAACGATGTTAGACAAGGTTAGTGTTTCTTTAAAGCTATACCTGTTGCTTTTTATAACAGCGTCCAGCCTGGTAGGTTTAGGTCTTTACAATATTGTTGATGTAAAAAAAATGGACGAGAATACGCATTCGCTTTATGCAGATCGTGTTTTGCCCATCCAGCAATTATCCGATATCCGGTTTGCCTATTCGGTTGAAATTATACCGATGGCGCAAAAAGTCAACAATCACCTGCTAACCTTTAAAAAAGCTAAAGAAGAACTTTTCCAGGCACAGGAAACCATTAACACCAACTGGCAGGCCTATAAGCTTACCTATCTTACGCCGCAGGAAAGCCTTTTGGTTAAACAAACCGATGCGCTAAAAAAACAGGTTGATGAAGCATGTGCAGCGTTGCAAATTATTTTAGATAGAGAAGATATTATTGCACTTGACCGTTTCGCACGGCAACAATTCATTGCCGACCCGGCCCCGTTTTTTACAAAATTGAGCCGGTTAATGTCGTTGCAGGTCCAGGTAGGCAAGGAACTAATGGCCAGCAACAATGAGATATACCGTGCCACAGTTAAAAAAATCTTTTTTTTGATAGTATGCACTTTGGTACTTTCCCTATCCATTTCACTCTTTATTGTTAAGAATATCAAAGGCTTATTTACAAATATTTTGAACAGCAATAAGCTGATCAAAGAAAGCGAGGAACAATACCGTTCGTTATTTGAACAGGCCTCCGATGCCATCTTTATAATGAACGCAAAGGGGGATTTTACCCAGCTCAACGACAGTATGTGCAAAATAGTTGGCTACAACCGGGATAAGTTGCTGACCATGAATGTCCGCGACCTTTTAAATGATGAGCTGTTGCAACTCAACCCGCTCGTATATAATCAGCGGGCAATCGGCGAAACGGTAATTGGTGAAAGAAAATTCGTCCACCGCAACGGCAGGGTTGTCGATATTGAAATTAATGGGAAAAAGTTTACAGAGGAGCGGATGGTGGTGATGTTTCGCGATATCACTGAACGGAAAGAAATGGAGGCGGAATTACGGGATGCCGAGATCAAATTTCGCACCCTGGCCGATAAATCCATGGTTGGTATTTATATGGTACAAAACGGGAAGTTTGTTTATGTAAATCCAAGATTTGCGGAGGTGTTTGGATATGAACCGCATGAACTGATCGGCGCTCATTCAGTTGAGGTGATCATCCACCCGGATTTCCAGGCCATTGCCGCTGAAAATGTTCGCGCCCGTTTGGAGGATGGCAAAGAAAGCGTTCATTATGAGGCTATGGGAAGAAAGAAGGACGGAAGCGCCAACTGGATTGAGTTTTATGGAAGCAGGGCTGTATTGGACGGGGTGCCAACGATCATTGGTTCTATGATCGACATCACCGAACGAAAAAGTGCGGAAGAAGAATTGCGGTCGTCCGAACAGAAGTATAAGTTACTTTTTGAAAGAAACCCGGTACCCCTTTGCATGGTCGCTAAGGATGACCTTTCGATTATTGCTGTTAACCAAACGGCCGCTGATCTTTATGGTTATACAAAAGATGAAATGTTGAATGCGAGCGCTGCCATTGTCAGGCTGAAAGAGGATATAGAACAACAACGGGAATATTTTAGCCTGGGGGTTAACGGGCCGACTGACAGGGGGGTAGTGCGGCATGTGAAGAAAGACGGTACGATCATTTTTGTGAATGTTATTGTGAATGATATTTTATTTGAGGGCAGGATAGTAAGGCTCGTACTGTCAAACGATATAACTGAAAAACTAAAGGCAGAAGAGATGCTGAAGACAACCGAAGCCAACCTGGAAACAATTTTAAATAATACCGATACAGCTTATGCTTTGTTAAACAGTGATTTAGATATATTGGCATATAACAACAAAGCGCTGATATTCGCAGAAAATGAGTTCAATTTCGACCCGAAAGGTAAAGAACGGATATTTGATATGATGCCCGAAAACCGCCGGGTTCAATTCCTGGATTATACTAATAAGGTGTTTGAGGGTAGCACGATTAGTTACGAGGTAAGTTATCCGCAGCCCGGAAATAAAGATATTTGGTATTACGTAAGGATGTTCCCGATCTCGGACAAGGATGATAAGATACTGGGCCTGGTGTTAGCCATAACTGATGTTACTGAAAGAAAAGAAGCGGAACATAGTTTACAATCGGCGTATGAACAGATCAAAACGAATATTATATTTATCAGGGAGATCATCTGGAAGCAATCGCATATTTTGAGGAGCCCGTTAGCCAACTTAAAAGGGTTGATGACTATTCTTCGGGCCGATCCAAGTGATGAAGAGGTACTGAGTTATATTGAAATAGAATTCAACAGAATGGATACTGTTTTGATGGAGATGGCTGAAAGTTCATCGGGTGAAGGAATGAGTTTGTAAATTAAGAGGGTAAAGGAAACCTAAACCGGCGCAACCTGCGAGGTGTGTAAAATGAATATTTCAAATTTTCTTCAGGCACTTTTTTTGCATCACCTATCTAATGAAACAACTTGATATCTTCGGCGGCATCGATCTCAGCAAAACTTTGCTAGCTGACCTGGTTGATTATGAACCGGCCCTTTTCAGCAAAACGGAAAGCGACCGCCTGCTGAAAAAATTTACTAATGATTCCCCCTGGGAGCAGCGATCAGTATTAATATACGGTAAGGAAGTGATTACGCCGCGCCTCACCGCCTGGTATGGTGATGCGGATGCCGACTATTCCATTGCCGGTAATGGCCCATCTGCGCTGCCGTGGACAGATGACCTGCTATTTGTGCGTGAAAAGGTGGAAAAATTGTCAGGCACCAAATTCAATAGTGTCTTATTGAATTATTATCGTGATGGTAACGATTCTGTTGCCTGGCATGATGATATGGACAATACACCCGGCCGCAATAAAATAGTGGCCTCAGTAAGTTTTGGTGAAGTACGAATGTTCGATATCCGCAACAAGACCGATCATAGTATCAAATTCTCCATCCCACTGGAGAATGGCTCGTACTTATTGATGAAAGGCGATTTTCAGCAGGACTGGCAACACCGAATTGCCAAATCAACCAAACCGATGAAGCCACGCATTAATCTCACCTTTAGGATCAGCAGGAAAAAAGGCGATGTGCTTTAACTGCGCATCAAGCCCCAAAAGGTAATGATCCGTCTTTCCTCAAAACCAACCAGTTCATAAACTTTACGGGCGCGGATATTATCGGTTACAAAATGCAGGAATGGGATGTTGCCTTCATCAAAATTTTTAGCGGCAACATGCGCCACCAGTTGCTGCGCGAAACCCCGGCCGGTATAGTCAGGGTGGGTTACCACTGCGCTTACCTCGGTAAGGCCGTTCATTTTAAGGCGTTCACCAGCGGCAGCTATTAACTTGCCATCCTGCCAGGTACCGAAATAGCTGCCCAATTGGTAAGTGTTTTCAAAGAAGTATCCGGGGTTAGCGAGATTAACCAGTTCGAGCAGATCAGCGCGGCTTGATTCGCCGATGGGCAAAATATCCGCAGGTGTTTTTACCGGCACATTTACGGGTTTGGGCCAAACCATCTGTACACAGTCAATCTTTATAAAATTCGTCCAGTCGGCAGGCAGTGGGGGCAGGTCGCCAACCATGAATATCTTTTCACCGGGAGCAAGCCATGGGTCTATTTCCTGCAAGTTTGCTGTGAAAGGGTTTGCACAACCCATAATTTGCAACACACCGGCGGGGTAGCGTTTAATGTTTTCTGTTCCGATTGCAAAATCTTTATGAACAGTTTGCAGGGCGTTCCAAACGGGGTTGTCTAACAGCGGGTGTTGGGTGGGATGTACGGGCATTATGCCGCTAAATTATAACATCCGTAATAGAATTAAATTATCATAAGGCAATTACACCTTAATCATTATCAGGCGGACCTTTATATTCAGGCTCGTCTTTTTTGTTTCTATACTTCACAGGCTTGTTATCCTTGTCCTCATCAGAATCGTCAACAACGTATTTCTTGCCCAGTTCACCTTCTATACCCGATGGTTCGCCTTCAAATGCCTCTTTCAATCCATCTAACTCAAGTTCTTTTTCCGCCTGCCCTTCTTTCGGTGCCAGTTTACCGCCTTTGTTATTTTCCATCTCAGATATTTATAATACTAATACATTTTTGCCTGTTTGCCACAACTGTTGCATTACAAGCCGGGTAGTTTCAATCCCGAAGATTTAAGTGTCTCCAATATAATTTCCAATACGGCCAGCTTTGTATCCTGAAAACCGTGGGCATTTACCCAAACGTTCACACTTATAACATAGCCGTCAGGCTGCACATCAGCTACACCAATTCTCCTGTCGGGTATTTTGAGGCAATCTTTTGATTTATCTATCGCATCCGAAATTACTTTTTTTACATCCTTCACATCAATATTCAAAGGGAATTTGAATGCCAGGTCCAGCCTGCGGTTGCCTCCCCGGCTGTTGTTGGTAATTACCTGGTTTGATAGCTGGCTGTTAGGTACTATAACCGTGCGGTTGTCATAAGTGGTAATCACCGTATAAAATATCTGGATAGACGTTACATTGCCTTCTATACCCTGCGTAACGATACTATCGTTTACCACAAAGGGTTTAAGCAGCAGTATCAATATGCCGCTGGCGAAATTCTGCAAGGTACCTGATAATGCCAGGCCTGCCGCTACGCCCATTGCGCCGATGATGGTGGCAAACAATGTTATTTGTATACCGACGATCTGCATAACGCCCAATACAAGTAATATTCTTAAGGCAACACCAAGTATGCTCAGCAAAAACGGTTTTACCGATGGGTCGACATTGCGTTTGTGCATCCTGTTTTGCGACCATTTTACAAAACGATTTATGGCCCAAAGACCGATAAAAAGTATAGCTATGCCGATAAGAAAACGTGGCCCATAATCAATTATCCAGTCATAAACATGATCGTATATCTTGTCGATATTGATAGGCTTAGGCGACTTTGCGGTAGTATTTGCAGCAGTTGCAGGAGCGGTAACAGTCAGCAGCTGCAAATTTAAAAGGCTATGGATTTGGGGTGGAACCCATGTTAAAAAAGCTTTCATAGTAGGTAAAACATTATCCCTATAACCTTTTATAGTAATAGTTGTTTTTGTTATTGTATTGTTTACCACACAATCTGTAGGTTGCCTATTAGTAAAATTTAAGGCATTGCAATAGTACACAGGTTGTTATAACTATACTAAAATTTAATACTAAGACATTAAAAATCAATCATTTGTAAATTATTGCAATGCAACGGTTAACCACTGGCACGGAATTGGACTTATCCGTTGCATGAAAGTTATCCACATCAATCAATCTAAAAAAGAGCTCAGCCTCACACAAAAGTTTGTACAGGCTATGTTAAAGAAAGACTTCGACGCTTTCAAAGCCACAAGCAGGCAGTTTTTACGAAATAATCCGATGTATTTTTCCGATCTCGGATTTATCGCCTGAGGCCATTTTTAAATGCCATAAAAATTGATCATTTTGCTGCATGCAATTTGATATAACTGGTAAAATAGTCCTCATCACGGGCGGCTCCCGCGGAATTGGCAAAGCATGTGCGGAGTTGTTCGCACAAATGGGCGCCACGATAGGTATAACTTATCAATCCAACAAACAAGCAGCTCAACAAACCTTGGCTGGGTTAAACCCCGGAGACCATACTTTATGGCAGCTATCTTTAGGCGAACCTGCCGAAGTAGAAAAATTTACAACTGATTTTATTGAAAGATACGGGCGCATTGACATTTTGGTTAATAACGCGGGGGTTTACTTTGAGCACAAAATAGATGAAGTGAATTTTGACGTATGGACGGACAGTTGGCGAAAAACATTGTCTGTTAACCTTGAAGGACCGGCGAACCTGTGTTATTTTGCTGCACGGCAAATGATAAAACAAGGCGGTGGTAAGATCATTAATATCTCATCGCGCGGCGCCTTTAGGGGCGAGCCTGATTGCCCGGCTTATGGCGCCAGCAAAGCCGGTTTAAATGCCATGAGCCAATCATTGGCGCAGGCTTTGGCGCCACATAATATCAGTGTGCATGTAATAGCGCCGGGCTTTGTGGAAACGGATATGGCCGCTGAAATATTAAACAGCCCGGCTGGCGAAGCCATAAAAAAACAAAGTCCTTTTGGCCGGGTAGCAAAGCCGGAAGAAGTAGCAAATATGGTAATGCTTTGCGCATTGGATGGGGTTGGGTTTTCCAGCGGTGCTATTATCGATATTAACGGCGCTTCCTACCTGCGGAGTTAAAATTTTTTTCAAAAATTTTGGATAATAATTTAAAAATCTCATATTTATAATCCTAATTAACTACAAACGCTTGAAAGAATGGCAAATTCAGACCCTAAAGACGAAATAACCCGCGTAAAAGTGGCCCTTGTAATAAACATGATGGCTACCCTGGTTGCTTTTTTAGTATTGATAAATATTATTCAAACCGGCGCTATCTGGCGTATAGTTTGTGCCGCTATAGGGTTTGCCGGTATAGCATCACTTTCAATAGCGGTTTATAACAGGTTGGCCAAACTGCAAAAAACCGGCAGCCGTTTATCATAACCTCTCCAAATTTTCCTGTTCCGAATAAATAACCGCCATCAGTGCGGATAGAATATATTTTTTCCTGTTCGTAACAAGCTGGTGCCTAATCCAGTCGAATTAAGACAAACCAACGATGGGTTGTTTCAGGCATAGCATAAACCATATAAAATATATTGTTATGAAATTAAACTTTAAACAAGCATTAATTTGTGCATTTATAAATATTTTGCCCGTATCGGCCTTTTGCCAGGAGGCACCAAAATTCGCTTCGGTTATTGATACAGCCGACCGACCACAAGTATTTGCGCCGGGTATCATCTCCACGCCGTACAGCGAATGGGCAACCTCGTTCTCGCCGGATGGACAAACAGTTTATTCCTCACTCGGCGCTATTTACTGGACCATCATCTGCTCCAAAAAACAAAACGACGTTTGGCAAAAGCCGCAGGTAGTACCGTTTTCCGGGCGTTTCCGCGATACCGATCCATTCATCACACATGATGGTAAGCGCATATTTTTTATTTCCAGCCGGCCACCGGCCGGTATGCCACAGGATAAGCCTCAACTGGCCATGCACATCTGGTATGCCGATCAATCGCCAAACGGCGAATGGAGGATGCCGCAATATTTAGACTCAACGGTTAATTTGGCCGGGGTGGGTAATTATGCGCCTTCGGTAAGTGCTAAGGGTACACTGTTTTATTGTTCGCGGCGCAAAGGGCTAGCGGGCATGCAAAGTTTTTATAACGAATGGCTGGGCGACCATTATGCCCCGGCAAAACAACTGCTTATTAAAGGTGCTGCCGAAATACAAGACCCTTTTATTGCCCCGGATGAAAGCTATATCGTATTCCTGAATGACACTACCATCATGATCAGCTTTAAAAAGGACGGCCAGTGGACAGAGGCACAAAACATCGGTGCGCAGGTGAATGACGGCTCCAATAACTCGTCGCCATCCGTATCGCCTGATGGTAAGATGCTCTATTATAGCTCAGACAGGATACAAGGCTTCTACAAACACCGCGATCTGACCAAACCGGCCTTAAATTACGACCAGGTGGTTGACGAAAATAACAGCCCGTTTAACGGCAATGGCAATATTTTGATGATACCGATCCATTTACCAAAGGCATAATCCACCATCCACGAAAGAGGCCGTTTCAAAAGTAAAATGAAAAAGGACGATACGAAATTATATTTTGCGCTATAAAGACTCTGTGCCTCTCTGTGCCTTCTTCGTGACCTGTGGTAAAATTTAACCACAAAGGACACTGAGATAGAAGCACAGAGAGCACTGAGACAAATATTATTTGGTAGCTTTTGGTAAAGTCGACTTTTGAGACAGCTTCTTTGTTAATCTTTATAACAGCTTCTTTACTACCGGCCAAATCCTGTCGGCAATGATCTTATAACCTGCTGCCGAAGGGTGCAAGCCGTCGGGTAAATTCAAATGCTTTTGCCCGGCAACGCCTTCCAGGTAAAACGGCACAAAGGCCATATCATATTTTTGCGCCAACATGCGAAATATCTCCCTAAATTCCGCCACCGGTGCACTGGGGATAAACGGCGGTATTTCCATACCCATCATGGCCATTTTTATAGCCGGGTATTTTTCTTTTACTTTCAGGATGATCGCTTCCAGGTTTTGCGCGGTGCGGGATGGTGGAATGCGACGGATCATGTCGTTAACACCCAATTCCAGTACAAAAACATCCAGCGGACGGTTCATCCAATATTCAATGCGGTTCAGGCCGCCGGATGTAGTATCACCACTTAGTCCGCCGTTTATTACATGGTAATCCAGCCCTTCAGCATTTATTTTTTGCTGGATAAGCGCCGGGCACGATTCATTTTTTACATCAGCCAAACCATAGCCCGCAGTAAGGCTATCGCCAAAGAAAAGTATGTTCTTCATTTATCAGCTAATATAGCCAACGGGGTTATTGTTCGGCTTATTCACATAAACTTAATGTAAAAGTATCGTTATAATTAAATTGAAGTGGCTAATTTTGGGGCAGGTTAAAAAACAAAATGATATACCTATCGTTAAATACCTACCAATTATAAAAGTTCATGACTAGAAATATACTGATTGTCGACGATCAACACGATATACTCGATGTATTGAAGGAAGCGCTGGAGATGGAGGGATATAACGTAATCGCCCTTACCTATACTGAAGATATTATCCGTAGCGCAAATGAGCACCAACCCGACCTGGTAATGCTCGATTTTCTGCTGGCCGGCATCAACGGCGGCGAACACTGCCACTTTTTAAAAACTAATCCGTTAACCTCGCATATCCCAGTTATTATGCTTTCCGGCTATCCGCGTGTGCTGGAATCGCTTGGTAATTATGGTGCTGATATGTTTATCCCAAAACCATTCGACCTGGAGAAAATTACCTCTACGGTAAAGCATTTGCTTGAAGCATCGCTGCACGAGCACACTGTTTGATAAGTGTGAATTGATAATTGATTCGCGGCTTTTTCAAACTAGCCCTTGATTTACGAAGTTTTCAAAACTTCGTAAATTTGTTAATGGCAAATATCCGTTCGAATAAAATCGTCAATCGCTTTATAAATAACAAACTTCCGAAGTTTTAAAAACTTCGGAAGTTACTTCATGGCTGCAAAAAACTTCGCAAGTTACTTGTTGGTTGCTACTGCCCACCGCCAACTCAAAACTGCAAACTATTCTCCCTTCTCAAACTGCTCTATCTCATCCAAAAACTGCTTTGCCGATTGCGCCTGGTTCCAGCCGGAGCCGGTGAGGAAGTTTTTTATCCAAACCGGTTTAATTTCGGGCTTGCTGAGCTGCCGATACATCCAGGCAAATAAGGGCAAAAGCAACACGCCAATAATTACGTTGACAGCGATATAGTCGCGGTGTTTGGTCTCCAAAAAATTGATATGCAAAAATATTTTACCTGCCACCATGAGAAACGCCGGATAAAAAGGAATAGACAAAAGCGCCCATTTGGTATAGCCGACGATGATGAGCTTAAGCTTTTCTACCTGTTTTTGCATAGCGGCAATAGGTGTGCCGTAATCAGACCGAAGATTGCCAATAATGGCCATCATCCGTACATCCGAAATAAAACCGGCGATAATAAACAGCATGGTTATACCGCCGGAGATGCTTAGGGCCGGAGATGTGAAATTTTTAATCTCAAAGCTAATCAAATACACCAGCATAAACATTATAATTACCATTTCTACCAGTTTGTAAATAAACAGCGTCGTGGCTTTACCGGCCACTTTATCAAAGTTAATTTTGCGCAGCAATTGCATGTTCAGTTGCAGGTTTTTGTCGAGTTTTTTGTCGTATTCGCTCCATAGCGATTTTAGTTCTTCCAGTTCCATTATCATTATTTTAAATTTTAAATAGTTGCAAATTGTTGTTTTAGTTGTTGTTTAATGCGGCTGATCTTTGTAGCCACGTTTGTTTCGCTGATGCCCAGGATGCCGGCTATCTCGCGGTAGCTGTTATCGTCGAGGTAAAGGATCATCAGGGCGCGGTTCAGCTCATCAAGCGCGTTAATAAAAATGTAGAGCTGCTTAACGCGCCCGTCGGTTTCCATTTCGGGGTTGTCACCGGCAATTTCCAGCAGGTCTTCGGTAAGCGGCAGGGTGTTTTCGAGGCGGCGTTTGCCCGAACGGTAGTGCGATATGGCCGTATTGAGCGCGATGCGGTACATCCAGGTGGATAGCTTGTAACGCTCGTCGTACTTGCCAAAAGATTGCCACAGGCGAATGATCACTTCCTGCACCAGGTCGCGGCGGTCTTCCGCATCGCGGCAGTAGCTGTTGCACACTTTGTATATCAGCTTTTTGTTTTGGCTGATGATGTTTACAAACTGTTCCTTGTGTGCCTGTGTGGTCATTTTTATTTGTTGCTGTTTACACTATTATTCGCAACAAAAGATAAAAAATCACAAGGGAGGGAAAGAATATTTTTTTCGGCTATGAAAAGGCCATCTGACATTATTAGCTTAGAGACGCAAAATTTTGGTGACTATATATTTGGATGTGCCAAATAAAACGTATCGCTTCTGATAGGGCTAAGAAAAACTGATAAAATAGAATCACTAATCCGGATCGTTAAAGTC
>Ga0302315_10001028_pt1 | contig 29611 bp, 25 predicted proteins | sample III_Palsa_N3_1_FD_200532 | JGI IMG/M metagenome (GOLD analysis project Ga0302315, IMG submission 200532) | Peat permafrost microbial communities from Stordalen Mire near Abisko, Sweden - III_Palsa_N3_1 | ecosystem: Environmental > Terrestrial > Soil > Palsa > Peat permafrost | place: Sweden...
TCAAGTCCACATTACCGCTATTTCAGGGGTGAATCATTCTTTGACAACGAAAGGCGTTTATTCCTCTGGATTTCCAGCGAAGCCGGCTGCAGTTTGGCGAAAAAATGCGGCACGCTTTCAGTATTTAGACAAAATGGCAAAACGTTTAAAAACACTTGAAAACAAACTTCAGGTAACGACACATTTAACGGAGGATGAATGAATATCCAAGAGATATTGGGACGTTTACCGCACCGATTTCCTTTTCTATTGGTAGATAGAGTAGTTGAATTTGAGGTTGATAAAACATTAACAGCGATTAAAAACGTTAGTATTAATGAACCTTTTTTTCAGGGACATTTTCCCATGAAAGCTGTGATGCCGGGTGTTTTAATTGTAGAAGCATTAGCACAGGCTGCTGCCATCTTGGCGAGTTATAACGCGGGTTGGAGTAAAGACCAATCGTTGTTTTATTTAGGTTCAATTGAGAATGCGCGCTTTAGAAAAATAGTTGTGCCGGGCGATCAACTTTTATTGAAGGTTGAAGTTCAACGACAGCGTTCCACCGTTTGGAAATTCAAAGGAACGGCTTTTGTTGGCGGAGAAATCGTTTGCACAGCCGAAATGACTAGCGCTGAGGGGAAAGTAAACCAGTGATTAGTAAAGAAGCGATTATTGATCCCAAAGCGTCTCTTGCATCGAATGTTCACGTAGGTCCTTGGACACTGATTGGACCCGACGTGGAAATTGAGGAAGGGACTTGGATAGGGCCACATGTTGTGATCCGAGGGCCAACACGAATTGGTAAAGATAATAAGATCTACCAATTTGCAACCATCGGCGAAGACTCACCCGATAAAAAATATAGCGGAGAAGAAACGCGTTTAGAAATTGGTGACCGTAATATTTTTAGAGAGTGTTGCACAGTCCATCGTGGAACAGTGCAGGGAGGCGGTGTGACGCGGATTGGTAATGATAATTTATTCATGGCCTATACGCATGTTGCGCACGATTGTACAGTTGGTAACGAAGTCGTTTTTTCGAACAATGCTTCTATTGCGGGGCATGTGAGAGTCGATGACTATGCCTGTTTAGGTGGGATGGTTGGGGTGCACCAATTTTGCGCGATAGGAGCTTATAGCTTTGCCGCGGGTGGTACCATTATTATTAAAGACGTCCCTCCTTATGTGATGGTGTCGGGGTATCCCGGCGAAGCGCATGGGTTAAATTCTGTTGGATTAGAACGTCGTGGCTATAGTGCTGCGAGTATTGCTGCTTTAAAACGCGCGTACAAAATTGTGTTTCGTCAAAGTCTCACGATTCAAGAGGCTATTCAAGAATTAAACACGATGACAGCAGAATTTCCTGAAATTAGCTTGATGATTGAATTTTTAAATCATTCCACTCGAGGGATCATTCGCTAGGTGAGTTTAAGGATTGGTCTTGTTGTTGGTGAAGTATCGGGTGACCGATTAGCAGCCGATTTCATTCGAGCTTTTAAACAGCATTATCCAGATGTTATCATCGAAGGGATCTTAGGCCCTGCACTTTTAAAAGAAGGGGGGGCTTCTCTCTTTCCCATGGAGCGTTTATCGGTCATGGGTCTCGTTGAACCCCTCATGCGGTTGCCAGAATTAATTCGAATGCAGCACAGCGTTATTCAGCATTTTTCAAGCAATCCACCCGATTTTTTTCTAGGGGTAGACTCTCCCGATTTTAATTTGAGAATCGAAAAAAAGCTAAAAGCCAAAGGGATCCCAACCGTTCATTATGTGAGCCCCAGTGTTTGGGCTTGGCGTCAGGGACGCATTAAAGGGATCAAGCAATCAGTCGATCTCATGTTAACGTTACTGCCATTCGAGGCTCAATTTTATCGCGATCATCAAGTGCCAGTCAGCTTTGTCGGACATCCTTTAGCAGATCAAATTCCGCTAGAAGCAGAAGTTGCTTTATTAAAAAAAGATAAAAAAATAATCACTTTAATGCCGGGTAGTCGAAACAGTGAAATTAAATATCTAGGAGAAACATTGATTTTAACAGCGAAATTATGTTTTGAAAAAGAGAAAAATTTAAAATTTTTGGTTCCCTTGGTGTCTAAAGCACATCAAACGACACTCGAAGCGTTACAGAAAAACATTGCGCCAGCGTTACCAATTGAATGGATTATTGATGATGCACCCAAAGCCATTAAAGCCGCAGATGTGGTGTTAGTCACCTCCGGCACAGCGACTTTAGAAGTGATGCTCTATAAAAAACCGATGGTAGTGGTGTATAAAATGCACGCGTTAGGATACCAAATCTTGAAACGAATCATTAAAGTGCCTCATATTGCCTTGCCAAACTTGTTAGCAGGCGAACGCTTAGTTCCTGAATTTATTCAAGCTGAGGGTAGTCCTGAAAAATTGGCAGAAGCCTTATTTCAATGGTTAGAATCCCCTGAAAAAACAAAAAAACTGGTTGAGCGCTTCACTGAATTACATCAGGTATTAAAACAAGCCGCGAGCAAAAAGGCGGTGCAAGCTGTCTTGGAGAATATAATATGAAAACGGATTATAAAAAATGGATGTTTGGTTTGTTGGTTTTTTTCGGCATTTTCTTTATTCACACTGGATTTTCTGAAAATTTATTGACCCTGGAAGAAGCTGCCAAAGAAGCTAAAGTTCAGCATTTAAGTTTCCCTAAACCTGAAGTAGATGGAAGAGTGCAAACCTTAAACAGAAAAGGCGGCATGTCACCAGAAATTGATCGGGTGACCCAGCTGTTTTTAGAAGATATTCAAGGAAAAAAGGCGCTTGAAATTGGAGTTAGTTATGGCAACGTGCTTATCGAAGCACTAAAGAAAAAGACGAGTGAATATGTTGCAAATGATCTGGATATTCGGCATTTGCAAATTGCTGCTTTAAGAATTGAAGAAAAGATAAAAGTAGGAGAATTAACGCCTGAAAGTGCCAAGCGGGTGCTATTTTTACCTGGCAGTTATCCGGCTGGGGTTCAGCTTGCTGACAATTCATTTGATAGTATTCTGATCGCCAGAGTTTTGCACTTCTTGTCACCGATGGAATTAGAAGCTGCGATAAAAAAATCATATCGGTTATTAAAGCCGGGTGGAAAAATATACGTTGTTGCGATAACTCCTTTTGTGAAACGATATGAGCCATTTATCCCAGAATATGAACGCCGCTTAGCTGCAGGCGATTCTTATCCAGGTTATGTTGAGTCATTATTACCTTATCTGCATGCTAATACTTCAGAAAAAGAAAGAAAAGTAGTCTCACCCGATCCGTTCTTATTTTTAGACGCTCGGGTTCTGAAAACGGCTTTTGCAAAAGAGGGCTTTAATGTCTTGTTTGCAGACGAGTTTCCTTTGGCATATCAATCTTCTGTTTGGAGTTTAGATGGTCGGGAAAACGTGGGTTTAGTAGCAGAAAAGCAAAAGCTGCCAGCACAGGGCGAATAGGGGGAATGATAAATTAAATTGGTAATTGTTCACGTAGTGTAAGTTTTTAAACAAGAATTGGTGCTGAGTTTCCAGTGAAGTATTGAATAATTGAATTTTGCAGCCAAGGAAGTATATCCTTCTTCTGTTGTTGGGAGGTTAGTACCAAACTGTAAATTCTCTCTATAAATCTTGCTCCTCGTTCTGACTTCACTCCAAAGCTGATTTTTTTTGCAATGACCAGCGGGCGAATTTGCCGCTCGGCTAAATTATTCGTAGCGGGAACATCTGGATCCTCTAAAAATAACCACAAGCCTTCTCCTGTTTCCAGTATATTGCGGCAAGTTCGTGCTGTCTTAGGATGGGTACATTCAGAGCCAAATTGTAAATTTTTAATCAAGCCATTTTTTAATCGCCTACGCTTTTTTTGCGTACGCTTATCATCATTATAGTTCTGCAAACTGGACTTCCAAAAGGCAAAGATTTTGCCATACTGATGTAGTAAACGTCTTCCGACAACGCCTGCTATTCCTGAGCGTTCTGATATCTTTTGAAAATCTCTTTTTAAATGAGCCCAACAGATTTGATGGCAAGTGGTTGGCAGAAAATCATAGGCTGGATATCTGTCAGAAATGATAATACGGTTTATGAAGTTGCCAATTAACTGTTTGGCAATCTTTTTTCCCCTAGAATATTCTAGTTTGAAAAAACTAAAATACTCATTCGCCATTACCCAAGCCCAGCCAGAACGATTATTTTGCTTAAATCCAGTTTCATCAATGTGGGCTACTCTTGATCCATCAATACGATTTTTAATTTGTTCATGTAAAGACTCTAAAGATTGGCTGACTCGATGCTCAATATTTGAAATACTGCCCACACAGATCGGCATTTGAAAGAAATCTTTCAACAATGTTAATGCCTGCCGTTTGCTCAGCTTAAATTTAGAGGTCAACAAAGCTATCGATGCATGGGTTCTGATCCCAAACCCTCTTTTACCAATCTCTGCGGGCGTTTGCCCGCTATAGGTTTTTTGGCAACAACTGCAATACCCCTGTAAAAGTTGATATTCTGTTATTTCATAACGCGGCAAGGGTACTTCATAGACTTGGTGTCTTACAACTTCATTTAAAGGTAGCAAAGGGGCATCACAGTCACTACATTTATCAGGCGGTGGGCATGTTACCACTTTATCTACTTGTTCGGGAGGAACCAATTTGCGCGATACTCCAACATGACCAGGTTGCCCTCCAGGCTTTCTCCCGATCTTATCATTTCGTTTCTTCTTTTTTTTCTTTTTGAGATCCTGGGAAGGCGGCTTAGAAGAATTATTGGAATTCAGGTTAAGCTTTTCTTTTAATTCAGCATTCTCTCGACGTAAAAGGGTAACCTCTTGTTTAAGCTCAGCGACTTCTCGTTTCAAAGCACGGCAAAATTCCCAGAGTGCTTCAATAACGAGGTGGCACTCTTCTAACGTTCCTGGTTTAGGGGCAGGTTTTTCAAAATCTAGATCCATAGAAGATAGCATGATCCTCTATTTTAAGAATTGCAACTACTTTATATACCGTGAACAATTACCTCATATGCACCAGCAACTTCAAACATACCATCCAAGACGCAAGTCTTAATTTCTATTGAATAATCCTGAGAAATCAAAATGTGATATAATTCTAACAATATTTTTGGATCTTCGCTATAACGATAGTAATCAGTCCACGACGCTAAAGCAGCAATTTTAACCTCTTCATCAGGATCGTGCAACCAAATATCATGAACAGAGGATTTAAAATCTGGGTCAAGAAGACGAGTCCCCCATCCTAAGGTTCTAATTGCTTCTGCTCTATATTCTGAATTCGTATCTTTCACATATGGATACACTTCTTCTTTTAATTCATAAATTTTCTCTTTTCCTACATCAATCAAGGCATCTATAAAATCACAATGAAATTGTGATTCAAGAAACTCTCCACTTTCCTCCCTTAGAGCTTTCTTTGCTGCATCAAATATACTTTTCAATGTTTTAATAAACTCATTTCTCTCTGACATTTTGCTTCCTCAATCAACCTCGTATAAGTATCTTTCGTCCTACTTAAATCACTTAATTTTTCCCCTAATATTAAGGCTTCTGGAGCATCATATTGACCTTGTTTATAAAGACGCCTTAACTCTTTATTTATATTCATGGTTTTACTTTTAATATCTTCTCTTTCAACTCTTATTAATTTTTTTATTGAATTACTTGCTTGCCCCCATTCTCCTTGATGATCAAATATCCTTCCATGATCTTTTGAAATTCTTGCCCCTTGGCTTTCTTTAAAAATGTCCGCTAAATCATCTGGTGTCATACTCTTTCTAATCACCTTATCGGCCGTATTATTCAGCAACAATTTTTGAACTTCCTTTGGGAATTTATTAACATCCACTTCTTTAAATATTGATTTCTCAATTGCTCCCATTGTCTCACTTTTGAAAGTTCATGAGAAGATAACGCCTCTGGATATAATCTCCCAATTTTACTTAATTGAATTTCACCTATTCCACGAGTTTTAGGAGCAGTAATGCTTAAACCGCTCTCGCCCTTAAAACCGGAAAATCTTAATGCTTTGGGTTGCTCCATTAACAAGCGATTATTGCGATCGGGTCGTATTACGACTCATTATTCAGCAGCAGAATTGCAGAACTTGATTACAGCTGCCAACAAAGTTTGTGATAGCAATCGTCAAGGCCCTGTATTAACTCTGTTACGTATTAACCGTAAGGAAAATAGTGAGTTAGACGTACAAAATGTCACAAAAGTGGCACAGCCGAAGATTTTGTCAAACAGGTGTATAGTGAAGTAGTGGTTGTAACACCATGATCCTGAAGGAAAATCATGGTGCGCCCGGAGAGATTCGAACTCCCGACCACCTGGTTCGAAGCCAGATACTCTATCCAGCTGAGCTACGGGCGCGTTAGCGACAGCCATTTTTACATAACTTCAGAGAGTGATCAAGCCCAATTCTAGAGTGCGCCGTTTAAGCGTATTCCGAATAAAGTGCCTATCTGCTGGCTCATGGAAGCCCCAATACGGTTCGCAATTCTATCGACCACATTAACAGTCGGAGAATAATTGACCAGGTGTTCTGCTTTGATAATTTCTTTGGCAATATACTGCGCATCGCCATAGCCATCGATAAGACCTAATGCTAACGCTTGCTCTCCGGTCCACACTAAGCCTGAAAAGATAGTGGGTGTTTCTTTTAAACGAGCGCCTCTGCCGACACGAACGTTTTCGATAAAGGCAGAATGGGTGATAGCGAGTAAATTATTGATAAAAGCATCGTCTGTTTCGGTGCGAGGCGAATAAGGATCTAAGATCCCTTTTTCGCTACCAGCGGTATAAAGCCTGCGTTCTACCCCGACTTTTTGCATAATATCGACAAACCCAAAAGAGTCAATTTTTGCGCCAATAGAACCCACTAAGCTCACTTTATCGGAGTAAATAGAGTCGGTTGCAGAGGCGATTAAATACGCGGCCGAAGCCCCTAAATCTTGAATAGCCGTGTAGATTTTTGTTTCTGGGTACTGCTTTCTGAGAGCGCGGATTTCATCGTACACTTGACGTGCTTGTACTGGACTGCCGCCTGGGCTGTTAATTCTTAAAATAACGCCTTTAACCTGTTTATTTTCAAAGGCCGATTTTAAAGAATCTCGAAGATTGTCGGCATTGGCTTCTTCGGCAGCGCCAATCGCTCCATCCAGATCAATCAAAGCGGTGTGCGCTTGAGTGGTAATGGCATTCTGACTCATGTCTTGATTGTAATAGTTATAAGAAAAATACAGGACAATACCAATAAAAATAAGCTTAAAGAAAACACTCCAACGTCGGGCACGACGCTGTTCTTCAATATGTTCTAATAAGACTTTTTGGATAGTTTGTCTTTCCCATTGAGAACCAGCTGTTTTTTGTTCAAACATAAAATTCATCCTCCTGTTAATCCGGTGATACTCGCTTGCCAGGCAGCATCGAGGGGTGCTTCAACCGATATCAAGTCTGGATACCCTGGCAATCTAAAGCTAATCCCTTGTGCGTGCAAAAATAATCTTTTGCATCCTTGCTGCTTCATATATTGATTAAAGTCACGTTTGCCATATTTTTCATCCCCGACAATGGGGTGGCCTGCAAAGGCTGCGTGAACGCGAATTTGGTGAGTCCGTCCCGTTTTGGGGCGTGCTTCGATCAGCGTTGTTTCACTAAAGCGCTGTAATACTTTGAATTCGGTGATGGAAGGCTGTCCGTCCTCACTGACTCTCACAAAACGTTCGCCTGAGCTTAGGTGGCTCTTACTAAGGGGGGCGGAAACGACCTCATGATCTTGCCAGTGCCCTTCTACCAAGGCCCAGTAAATTTTTTCGACTGTTCTTAGCTGTAACTGTTCATGCAAGGCTTTTAGGACACGTCGAGATTTTGCAATCATCAGGCAACCAGAGGTATCTCGGTCCAGACGATGGACAAGTTCAAGGGAATGCTTGTGCCCCTTTAGATGGCGCATCGCTTCAATAATCCCAAAGCTCACCCCGCTGCCGCCATGCACAGCCATCCCAGCCGGTTTGTTAATCACCAAAAGGCCAGTATCTTCAAACAAGATGGTATCTAGCATTTTTTCTAGTTGAGCTTGTTTGTTAGACAGCATCACTGGTTCTTTGGCAGATGATTGTCTAATAGGCGGAATTCGGAGGAGATCGCCTGCGTTTAATTTATAATCGGGTTTAGCGCGACCCTGGTTAATCCGGACCTCTCCTTTTCGGATGATACGGTAAATTCGGGATTTAGGAACGCCTTTTAGTTGATTAAATAAAAAGTTATCTAAGCGTTGTCCCGCGAAGTCAGCTGAAACCGTAATTTTTTGCACGGGGGGGGCTTTTGAGGCAGAATTATTAAGCATTTTAAGATGTTATCACGGTTTTGGTTAACATTGATACTCACTGGGTATCTGGTATACTCAATGAAAGTGTAGCCTCTGAGAGGCATTCCTGCTAGCTACTAGAAAGCGTCTTTGTTAAGATCGCCTGTAGTAGATGTCCAAAAGATGGATATCATAGTGGTTAGTTAAATAAACAGAATTTTGTCGCCCTGCTTTGATAAAGATGAGCGAGGCGAATCAATCAGTGGTGGATAAAAATGACAAAGAGAATGTTAATCAACGCGACTCAGCGTGAAGAGTTGCGTGTCGCCCTTGTGGATGGGCAATGGCTGTTCGATCTTGATATCGAAAGCTCCGGTCGAGAACAAAAGAAAGCAAACATATACAAAGGCCGAATCACTCGATTCGTCCCAAGCCTAGAGGCGGTTTTCGTCGACTATGGTGCAGAGCGCCATGGCTTCTTGCCGCTTCGGGAAATTTCCAGCGATTCTTATCAGGGTGGCAGCGAAGAGTCACATCGGCAAAATTTAAAAGACATCTTAAAAGAAGGCCTCGAAATCCTGGTGCAGGTCGATAAAGAAGAACGCGGCAGTAAAGGCGCGGCTTTAACAACCTTTATTAGTTTGGCAGGCTGCTATCTGGTCTTAATGCCGAATAACCCTAGAGCCGGTGGCATATCGCGCCGTATCGAAGGAGACGACAGAGCTGAATTAAGAGAAGTGATTAATTCCTTAAATCTCCCTGACAGCATGGGGCTGATTGTCCGTACAGCTGGCGTTGGCCGCAACATCGAAGAGTTACGTTGGGATCTAGATGTTCTGTTAAGTCAGTGGAACGCGATTAAAGAAGCCACTGAAACCAGCGGTTCACCCTGCTTAATCTACCAAGAAAGCAATATGGTTATTCGAGCGATTCGAGATTACTTAAGACCTGAAATTGAAGAAGTGCTGATTGACGATGCCACCGTGTTCCAAAATGTTCGGGAACATATAGAAACAGTGCGACCAGATTTTTTGAATCGAATAAAGCTCTATCAAGATTCTATTCCTTTGTTTAATCGATACCAGATCGAAAGCCAAATTGAATCGGCTTTTCGTCGTTCTATTCAGTTGGTATCGGGTGGATCTTTAGTGATTGATCACACCGAAGCATTGGTTTCAATTGACATTAACTCTGCAAAAGCCACTAAGGGTGGTGATATCGAAGAAACAGCGCTCTTAACAAATTTAGAAGCAGCGGATGAAATTGCACGTCAATTAAGGTTACGCGATTTGGGCGGCTTAATTGTGATCGACTTTATTGACATGATGTCTCCCCGCAATCAGCGTATGGTTGAAACCCGCCTGAAAGAGGCCGTTGGGATGGATAGAGCTCGTATCCAAATTGGACGGATTTCTCGCTTTGGTTTATTGGAAATGTCTCGTCAGCGCTTACGCCCTGTGTTGGGTGAATCCAGTCGTATCCCCTGCCCTCGTTGCGAAGGACAAGGCACCATTCGAAGTGTAGAAGCTTTAGCGTTAATTGTGCTCCGGGTAATTGAAGAAGAATCGATTAAAGATCACACCGGCGAAGTGCGCGCTATTTTGCCGATTGAAGTTGCCACTTACGTGATGAACGAAAAGCGATATGAATTAAATACGATGGAACAACGTCACAAAGTGAAAATTGTGGTTGTTCCTAGCCAGCATTTGAATACGCCTCACTATGTGGTCGAACGTATTCGAGTGGATGAAGTGCATGGTAGAGCCGATCAAGCGAGTTATACTTTATCGCATAAGCCTGATCCGCGTGGGACAGAACTTCCCTCTACTCATCATCACCATCATCATCGTCCAGCGGCAGCTGCTGCTGAACCTGCGGTGAAATCGGTTGTACCATCTCGAGCGCCCTTACACAAAACAGAATCTCCGGGACTGATCCGTCGCTTTTTGGGCAATCTTTTTAAAGAAGATGATGAACCTGCCAGTACGCCTGAAAAACCATCACATTCTTCTACGGCTTCACACCAGTCAAGACGCCCTGTGAGCACGAGTACTAGTACTAGTAATAATGCTGGTCGGCAGCAGCAGCAAAATTGGAAACGTAAAAGTCCAACTAGCAGCGCGCCTGCTGCACCGGCTAGAAGACCGGTGAGGAAAGTACCTAGTCATCCATCGGCAGAAATAAATAATCCGCCATTAGCAGCAATACCACCACGAGAGATTGTGGCTCCGGTTGTGTCTGAGGGAGAAGCTTACGGTGTTCAAGGGGATGTTCAAACGCAAACACTAGTCCCTCGGCAACAGGGACAACGTCGCCGTTCAGGAATGCGTCGTCGCTTACGCTACGGAGATCGCCCTAATCGGGAAGTGTCTAATCAACCACCGATAGAGGGGAATGTTGCAGCACCTTTTGTGGAACATTCAGAGAATGAGCAGTAGTCTTAAATAGTTTTACGACGTTTTGGCTTTGGCTTAGAACTAGAAACTGCTCCATCTGATTTCCTTCGCTTTATTTGACTTTTGAATCTGTCAAATATAGGAAATAGAGGTGAGTTGGGGCTTTTGCCTTTTTTAGCATTAGGATCTATGGTCGTCTGCACAGTTAATGGAGATCTTTCAGGTGTTTTTAGCGATCTTCCTGGAATCATCATTTGAAACTTTTTTTCCATTGTTTCTAGCCATAAATGGGCTTGATACAGATCCTTATCTTGATCAATTCTACTGAGGTACATGGCAGCAGTTGTTTCTGCCTCAAACATTACCGAAACACTTCTCTGTAGGCTAGATTTTCCAGTCTTAGGATCTGCCGTTGCTTGCGCACGTGAAAGTATCTCTTGAAAGTCCTCAATACGTTGTATTAATCCTGATTTATTTATCGTAAACTGCCCCACATCTTTTATAGCTTGATCTAGCTGTCCTAATTTTCTTGAAAATTCACTAAAATCACTGTTGCTTAGTAGTTCTGACAAATGCTTTAAATCTTGTTTCATTGCTATTAATTTGTTGAATTGCTCGGGTGTCTTTTCTTTTGAGAAAAATTTCCCTAAGTGCTCGATATGAATAAAAGCTGCTTTTAATTCATCATTGGCAACTTTAATTTTTTCTTCTGGTGTTAGCGTTAATGGCATATACACTCACCTACTTTATTGTATTTGGTAAGTGTTTTGAGTTAAACCAGGTAGGTTAGTTCAATATAAAAATATTTAAGGCTGCTATTTTTGTTGAATAAGGATAAAAAACTGATTTAAAAAGGAAAAACAATAGTGGTAGTTTACCTTCTCCCGCAGCGGGAGAAGGTGGCGCGTAGCGCCGGATGAGGGTCTCTCTCGATGAAAGAACGCACTAAAAATTTGCGAAAAGCACAAACACGTGCTGAAATTAAGCTTTGGCACCTCTTAAGAGGTCGTCGGTTTTTTCATTATAAATTTCGTCGACAGCGAGTATTTGGTTTCTACATTGTCGATTTTGTGTGTTTAAAGCATAGATTGATTGTGGAATTAGATGGTTCTCAACATTTAGAGAATCAAGTCTACGATAATATTCGTACCCGATTTTTAGAATCTCTTGGATTTCGAGTATTACGTTTTTGGAATAATCAGGTTTTGAATGAAATAGAAATCGTCTTAAACGCCATTCATCTCGCTTTATTAAATAACCCTCATCCGGCGCTACGCGCCACCTTCTCCCGCAGCGGGAGAAGGTAAACTACCACTATCGTTTTTTCTTTTTAAACCAATTTTTTATTCTCTGATAAAAGTCGATGTTATTAAAAAAATTAAAACAGCCAGCTAAAATTCGCGGCTAATAAATAACGTGTTTTCGTTTGATTTCCAAAAAGATGTTGACTGACAGGTACGCCTACACCCAATTGAGCAATCAAATTTTTATTGGAAAGCGACAAAGAAGGCGTTGCAAATACAACATTACCACCAGAATTTTGATCTTTAACCCCTTGGATTAAATTTTTAACAGAAAATTTTCCGTTTAACTCTAGTAATGCTGCCAGCAACCATTCGGATTTTATATGACTAATATTATGTCCAATGCCCAATTGGTAAAGATATTCATTGCCATAGCGTGTTCTATCATGAGTCGTCGTTAATGTTGCGCCTGGCGACAAAAAGGCAAACCAATCGCGATAGCTTCGATTAACCGTTAATCCTAAAAAATAACTCATAGCGCCAAAGCCCGTGGGAGGTTTTTTATTGACAGAGCCACTGGGGACAGCTAAACCTGCAACGACAGTTGCTTGATCACTATATTCTGCTGTTTTCTTTGAGTAAAAAGCATATTCACCTTCAAGAGCAGCATCTTCTAAACCATTAGTGTGTTGATTCCCTTGTTGGTAGCTAACAGCAATGGGTGCGCTTAACATGAGTGAAAAATCATCTGAAATGCCGTATAAAACACTCGGAGAGAGATCGGCAAAATGCTGCTTTGAGCCTTGAAAATAATCAGCAAAGACGGCGAATTGTATTTTATCTTTCGGGAGGATGTTTTGCCCAAAGCTTAACAAGGGCCCAGCTGGTAGAGCTTCACCGGCATAAGCCTGAAAAGCGGCAACACATAAAATAATAGGCAGCAATTTTTTGACGGACATCCTGTTTCTCCTTTGCTTCGGAAGCTTCTATGATGGCTTTTTGCAACTGAAAGACATTAACTTTGCTAATACAGCCTCAAATTTCGCCAAATCTTCGGCAGTATCAATGCCGGGCGGTAAGTTTTCCTTAATGGTGGAAACATGAATTTTTTCTCCATGCCATAAGATCCGCAGCTGTTCTAGCTTTTCAATTTCTTCTAAAGGGGATATCGGCCATTGTTGATAAGCTTTTAGCGTTTTAACACGATAAGCATAAATACCGAGGTGTCGAAGAGCAAAAGGATGGTCTCCTTTTAGCTGCGATCTATCCCATGGAATGGGTGCCCTGCTAAAGTAAAGTGCAAAACCGTTTTTATCTAATACCACTTTAACCGTATTTGAATTGAGCATTTCATCTTGATCATCAATAGCAGTGCATAAAGTTGCGACGGCAGCTATTGGATGCTTATCTAAAGCCTTAGCAACGGTTTGGACTGCAATAGGCGGCATTAAAGGTTCGTCGCCTTGTAAATTGACCACAATATCATCGTCTGCTAGTTGTAATTTTTCAGCGGCTTCACCTAAACGATCGGTTCCCGTTTTGTGATCGACTGCCGTTAAACAAACATCTGCACCAAAATTTTCAGCGATTTTTGCGACTTTAGGATCATCTACCGCAATAGTGATACTGCTGGCTCCACAGAGCTTTGCTCGCTCATAAACATGTTGGATAATCGGTTTACCGGCTACTTCAATTAACACTTTCCCCGGTAAACGTTGAGACTGATATCTTGCCGGAATAATAATGTGAAAATTCATCAGGATTTCTCTTTAGTTAGAGATATTTTTCTAATTCTTCACTGGCAACTTCTCTCGCCTCACTTTCTAGCATAATCGGTATTTCATCTCGAATGGGATAGGCTAAACGATCGAAACGACAGACTAATTCTTTGATGTCTGGTTTATATAATAACTCTCCCTTACAAATGGGACAAACTAAAATTTCAAGTAGTTTTTTGTCCATGTTTCAATCCTTCTATTCGCTTTAAAAATTCCGTTGAAAAATTTTGATCTGGTACCGCATCAATGGCTAATGCAAGATGTCGCCGATCACTCAATTCTTTACATTTAATAGCATCTTTTTCGGTCATAATAACATAGTTTTCGTCAAAAAATTCAATGTCTTCTTTTTGGAAAACATGATGATCAGGATAAGCATGCGGTATTATTTTTAAACCATAGACTATCAGTTGTTTAAAAAATCGATTTGGATCGCCAATGCCTGCGACAGCATGGACTGTTTTCTCTTTCAAATCGGCAAGCGCTAAAAGCATTTCTGGCTGAGTGATCTGGTATAAATTTTTAAACGTATAATGCATTAAATAGGGTTTTTTCGTTATTTTTTTAACTAAAGGTGAAGTTGACTGTTTTGAAATTCCGGTGTTTAAAATTAAAAAATCAACCTTGTTTAAGCGAGTCAGGGGTTCTCTTAAAGGCCCCACCGGTAGATAGGCACCATTACCACCCTGGCGGACACTATCCATCACCGCTATCTCGAGATCCCGGACTAATCCATAATGCTGTAAGCCATCGTCAGATAAAATAATATCAATATTACCCATCGCTACTAATTTTTTAGCAGCTAAATAGCGGTTTTTCCCAACGACTATGGGACACTGGAGTTGATAGTGGATGAGTAAGGCTTCATCGCCTACTGTTTTGGGATCGCTGTTTGTTTGAACAATCACGGGCATGTGATGATTACCCCCATACCCTCTGCTAATAATACCGGGTTTATATCCCGCTTCTTGCAATAATTTTCCTAGATAGATAAGCAAAGGTGTTTTGCCGGTTCCGCCTGCCGTAATATTTCCAATCACCACCATAGGAACAACTAAAGATTTTGGTTTAAAAAGGAACAAATAAAATAGTTGGCGTAACTTAATGATCAATAAATATAAATAAGAAAATGGTAGTAAGGGCCACAATGGTTTTTTAGGGCCATACCATAATCGATCCAGATTGAAACTAGCCATTGGCTTCTAACGAAAATTCGCTAAACTGAGCTCGATGTAAAGCTGCATAACGCCCACTTTGATTCAATAATGCTGCATGGGTGCCACATTCAACAATTCGTCCGTGCTCTAGCACCAACACTCTGTCTGCCCTTTCAATAGTCGATAAACGGTGTGCAATCACAAAAGTGGTGCGATCTTTCATTAACTCATCTAAGGCGCTTTGGATATGTCGTTCTGACTCGGTATCTAAGGCTGAAGTGGCTTCATCTAAGATTAAAATAGGTGCATTTTTTAAAATAGCGCGAGCAATGGCAATACGCTGTCTTTGTCCGCCGGACAATCGAATGCCGTTCTCTCCAATTTCCGTTTCAAATCCTTTTGGTAAGCGTTCAATAAATTCCAAAGCATGCGCCAATTTCGCGGCTTGCACCACTTCATCTTGGTTTTTTTGTCGCATATCGCCATAGCCAATGTTGTTAGCAATTGTATCATTAAATAAAGTCACATTTTGGGTAACTAAGGCAAATTGACGACGTAGATCTTCTAATTTAAATAGACGAACATCCGTTCCATCCAAAGTGATGGTGCCTTTTTCGGGATCGTAGAAGCGGCATAATAACGAAATCAAGGTAGATTTTCCACCACCTGAATGCCCTACTAAGGCAATTGTTTCGCCAGGATTAACACTGAAATGAATATTTTTTAATACTTCGACGCTTTTCTCAAACGTTGCATAAGAAAAGCTGACCTGTTGGAATTCAATCATCCCTTTAGCGCGTACTAAGGTTTTGATTCCTTGATCAACTTCTGGAGTTTCATCTAATAAATTAAAAATACTGCGAGCCCCTGCTATCCCTCTTTGTAAGGTGCTATTCACAACGGCGACTTGTTTAATGGGTCGTAGTAAACCTAAGATAGCTGTTGTCATTGCAACAAAGGTGCCGGCTGTCATGGCAGTGCCAATGATATTACCCGGATCGAGTGTGGCAAGATATAAAAAGGCGGCAAGCGCGCAAACGCCAATCAGCTGCATGCCAGAAACACTTAAAGCAGCCGTGGCTGTCATTTTCATTTCTTGCACCCAATTAGCCTTAGTCGCTTCTTGAAAGCGCTCGTTTTCATACGCTTTTCCACCAAAAGTACGGATGACTTTATAACCACCAATAACTTCTCCAGCAACGTGCGTCACGCGGCCCATAGTTGCTTGAATTTTTCCACTGTGCTTGCGCATTTTCCGGCTAATTTTATTGATATAGATGGCCAAAATGGGGATAGTAACTAACAATAAAGTGGTAATGCGTGCGTTTAATTTAAACATGACAAAGACTAAAGAGAGGGTTGTAAAAATACCACGTATCGCACTGGTAATCGCTTCGCTGATCGCCTCTGATACTTGATCCGTATCATAATTAATTTTAGATAAAAGTTCACCTGTGGTGGTGCGATCATAAAATATCAGCGGTAAATTCATGAGGTGAACCACCATCTTACGCCGAAAATCTCTGACAACACTTCGCCCGACCCATGCCATAAAATAGCTGGCTAGAAAATAAGATGTTCCTCGCACCATGAAAAAAATAATAATGCCAATCGGGACCCAGCGAATGAATGCCTCGTTTCTTGCAATAAATCCTTGTTCAATGAGTGGCTTCAACCAATAGGTTAAGACTCCATCGGATGCTGCTAACAACCCATTGCCTAAGATCCCGATGGCAAAAGCCCATCGATAAGGAGCGGCAGCCTGTAGCAAACGCTTATAGATCTGTAAAGAGGAATAATGTTCTGTTGAGGAATGCGTGTTATTTTCTGTACCCATAATTGATTTATTTAACTAAGTTATTAATAGTGTTTCCAAGCTTCCATTATAAATCCCGTGTCTCGTGATGCCAATAGCGAAGGTTGTCTAATCGATAAGAATGAAGCTTTAGTACATCTCTTTCTTGATTTAAAATAAAAGAAACGGCTCCATCAGTGATGGTATTCAAAACTGTGATGTTTTCGGCTTGATATCGTTCTAAGACTATTTCATGAGGGTGGCCATACGCGTTTCGATATCCTGCTGGGATAATGGCGAATGTAGGATCAACACCTTGGATAAATTCTCGGGTTGACGAACTCTTGCTCCCATGATGTGGTACTAACAAAACAGTTGCTGATAATTTATTCGCATGGTTATATTTTAGGAGTTCTTTTTCTGCGATCGCTTCGATATCGGCAGTGAGTAACATGCTCTGGAACCCTGCCATTACTTTTAAGACACAGGCATGATCATTGCGTTTTTTGGAGAACAAGCTCATTGGGTGTAAGATTTCAAAATGTACGCCATCCCATTCCCAACGTTGTCCAATAACACAGGTGGATGGATTAAAAGCTGAAAACAACTCAGGTTCACTGGTCATGATATGCTGTACAGGAATGCCTTTCAAAATCGCCTCAGCACTGCCTGCGTGATCATTATCCCCATGACTAATTAAGAGCAGATCGACTGCGCTAATATTTTGTCGTGCTAAAAAAGGCAGAACAACTTGATCACCTGTATTAAAATGTCGGCTTAACTTAGGGCCTGTATCGAAGATCAAAGTATGGTGACGTGTTTCCACAACGGTGGATAAACCTTGGCCGACATCTAAAACAGTAATACGCGCTTCTTTATCTGCCAATAATGTAGGTTTGATCAAAAACAAAGGTAAAAAACAAAAAACACTTAAGGGTTTTCCGGGTAACCCACGAGGGGTTAGACTCCATAAAACCCCTAAAAAAGCGACTAAGATCCAACAAAATGAATCTGGAAAAAGTTTAAGGCCGCTTAATGGCAGTTCGCTTAAAAAATTTAATATTGGCCACAATAGATGCAGTGAATATTCAGAAAACATCAGCAAGATCTGTCCTAAGTATTCGTTTAAGACAACATGACAAAATGATCCTATTAAAGCCAATGGCACAACAATAAAACTAACCCAAGGAATAGCTACTAAATTAGCAATGGGGGATACTAAAGAAACAAAGTCAAATAAGGCAAGGCTGAAAGGAATTAAGCCTAAAAAAACCACCCATTGTGCCCTACCCCAACGCCACCACAGGCTATTGGCTTTCATTCTCCCTTGCATGCCATATAAAATAATCCCCACTGCCCCATAAGACAGCCAAAAGCCAGGCGCTAACAGTGCTAAAGGATCTAGCAAGATGACAATCCCGAGCGTTAAACAATAGTTTCGCCAAAGAGAGGTTTTTCTTTTTAAAACAATACTCAGTAAAACCAGGGAGACCATGATCAGTGCTCTTTGGGTTGGAATAGAAAAACCTGCAAGCAATGCGTAAAAAATCGCCACATTTAAGCTGATAATGGCAGCTAGCAGTGGAATGGGGTGCTTTAAGCATCGAATAGGTAAAAAACGACCCATGAGCTTAACCAGCTGAAAAATAAAACCCGTTAATAGACCGACATGAAGGCCCGAAATAGCGACTAAATGAGCAGTGCCTGTTTGGCGCAAAATATCCCATTGCTCTTTAGAAATGTTGTCTTGTAATCCAGTGACTAGGGCTTCAATAATCCCACTAAAGGGGCGATTTTTTAAAGTATTGGCGATCCGAATTCGAAGCGCGTGTCTGATCCGATGAATGCTGCGAACAAAAATAGTATCTTCAATTTTTTGAGGAATGCTTTTTTTAACAACACTGCCTTTAGCCACGATCCTTTTATGAAAAAAATTTCTTTCACTATCAAAACTACCCGGATTAAAATAGGCATGGGGACGTTTTAATTTAATCGCTAAGTTCCATTTTTCACCCACTTGAGGCAAAATATTGGGGTGATCCCAATAAAGACTGACGACACTACTATTTTTCCAGTTAAATTCTTTTTCGATATGTTCTAGCTTAAATTCAAATTGGCATCCGCGCTCGTCACAGACTGGAATGCTCCAAATAATACCAACAGAAGATAATACTTTGTTCTCCAATGAAAAAGGTAATTGTTGAGAAAGAACAGTCTGCGCCTGAAAATAGGTCCAGACAAAGCCTAAGCCAAATCCTAAAACGGCTTTTAAAAAAAGTTTTAACCTATTTTTGTTGAGTTTATAAAAAATAACCGCAAACAATACCCACAAGCTTGTGGCGAATAACATGATTTCAAGCGGGGGTAATTTTTTGAAGGTGTGTAAAAATATGACGCCTAAAAAGGCGAAAACAACAAAGCTAATCATTCTGCTATCAGTTTACCACCGTGTAAAATATAGGTTTTATCCATTTTTTTGGCTAAGGCAAGGTCATGGGTCACGACGATCAAACTCGTTTGATGTGTCCGATTTAAAGCTTGCATGACGTTTAGTACTTGTTCTGCATTCTCATCATCTAAATTACCCGTAGGCTCATCCGCTAAAATACATTCTGGGCGATTAACTAATGCACGGGCAATCGCCACACGTTGGCGTTCTCCACCAGATAATTGACTGGGAAAATGCTGTGCTCTTGCGCTTAAGCCAACACTGTTTAATAGTTCTAAAGCTTCCCTCTCTGCAGTCTTAGGCGAGGTACCTTGGATCAACAAAGGGAGAGCAACATTTTCTAATGCGCTAAATTCAGGTAACAAATGATGCATTTGGTAGATAAACCCGAGCGATCGATTGCGCATTTGTTCGCGTTGTCTTTCGTTTAAGCGTCGCAACGAATGGTTATTGATCCAAATATCGCCAGTTGTTGGCGTATCCAGCCCACCTAGCATTTGTAAAAGAGTGGTTTTTCCAGATCCTGATCGCCCCATAATGGCAATCTGCTCTCCCCGCTCGACTTGTAAAGAAACACCTAATAAAATTTTAATGGGCGTGTTGGCATCTTGATATTCTTTGTAGACATCTTCACAGGCTAAGACGATAGCGGTAGAGGGTATAAATTTACTCATAACGGAGTGCCTCCGCTGGTTGAATAGAGGCAGCCTTCCAAGCAGGATAGATTGTTGCTAAAAAGCTCATGAGTAAGGCCACACAAACCACCGAAATAATATCCGACAAATGAACTTCTGAAGGTAAAAAGCCCACCAGATAAACATCTTTGGCAACCAATTCTACCTGAAAAACTTGTTGAATTTTTTCGACCCAATCCGTTACGTGATATGCCAAGAATAAACCGAATAAGACGCCAAGAAGTGTTCCAAAAGTACCAATGATACCGCCTTGGATCATAAAAATGCCCATAATCTCTTGGCGGCTAGCCCCAAGCGTTCTTAAAATAGCGATATCCGTCCGTTTATCGGTAATCATCATCACTAAACTAGACACTAAGTTAAAAGCCGCAACTGCAATAATCAGTAATAAAATAAAAGCCATGACTGTTTTTTGGATTTTTAGGGCCTTAAAAAAACTACCAAAATCTTGGGTCCAATCGACCACCCAATAATCTCTGGTTAAATGACGCTGTAAATTCATGGCAACCTCAGGCGCTCTTAATTCATCTTTTATTTTAAGTTGGATCCCTGTAATGGCATTTTTCAAACGAAACAACTTACCTGCATCTTTTAAATGAATATAGACCTGCTTGTCATCGTATAGATCACCTATTTCAAAAATACCGACGATTGTAAAGCGCTTAATGCGTGGTAAGATCCCGGCAGGAGTGACAGAGGCTTCTGGGGCAATTAAGCTAATTTTATCCCCTACCCCGACCCCAAAATTATTCGCTAAGGGCCGTCCAATAATAATGCCAAAAGCACCAGGTTTTAGATCTTTTAAAGTCCCTTTTTTAAGATGATCACTTAAGGCATAAACTTCGTTAATCGAATTAGGATCAATTCCTCGGATCATAACCCCCTGCACCCGTCCGGTGGATTGATCAGAGAGCATGGCCTGTCCAAAGATGTAGGGCGTTGCGCCTAAAATTTCAGGTTGTGCTTTTAAATCTTGGGTGAGTGGTCTCCATTGGATCAGAGCTTCGTTAAATTTACCGACGGTAATATGTGGAGTGCCACTTAGCATTTGCACACGGATTTCACGGTTAAAGCCGTTCATAACGGATAAAACGGCAATCAGAACGCCGACACCTAAAGCAATGCCTAAAACAGAGGTCAGAGAAATAAAAGAAATAAAATGGTTTTTTCGCTTGATGCGAGTGTAACGATAACCAATGAAAGCGTAAAAAGGATTGAACATGAATAGTTAATTAACCAAATTTATTACTGGCCAAACGAAAGAAAATATAAGGTTAATTTTATCCTAAAAATGGGCGCTATGAAAGAAAAAGCCCTCTCCTCATTCTCGGAGGAGGTGCCCGCCGAAGCAAAAGCGCAGGCGGGCGGGTGAGGGTTAATAAACTGAGCGGCGGCGCGTTTGATTATGTTGCCCAGGCCGTCTCAGTTGTTCTATTGCAACAGCTCTTAATGCTTCAGCTTTTCTGCCAGCATGAGCTTGTGCCATATGTAGAATCCCTGGAATTGGTCCATTAATACTTGTGTCTATCTCTCGTCGCAAAGCCTCTTGCTTCTTCGGACATTCACGTTCTTGCACTCCTAGCTCTCTTCGAACTTTAGTTAAACGTTCTTGCAATGTAGGTGTAACGGGTGTCCCTGCAGCCTGAGCGGCAACGTGGGAACGGTTTAATCCTGCTGCCTGTTGTCGCAAATTTTCAGCACTCTCTGCAGTTTTCTTATAATCATCTTGCTTAGTCGATACATTTGTTGCTACTTGCATTAAGCGTTCAAACATTCGTAACCTCAGTTCAAGGTTTTCTGCTTTATAAGCATCAGAAGCATTAGCAAGTTTTGGATCTTCTAAAGTATCAAATGCCGTTCGAATACGATTTAACTCTGTGTGCAGTGGAGTTAGAGCATTTGGAGAAATACGTTTTTCTTCCCGTATTAAATGACTCAGCGCATTCTTCGCTTTCGCTCTCATCCAACTATCAACATCATCATTTAAGCCATGATCAATCATCGTTACAGCCAAATCCTTCCAAACAGCAGGAGTATTAGGTGCAGCGCGCCAAGCTTCATTCAATCGACGAGCTTCTATTGCCCCTGTATCGCCCTGCTCTTCTAATTTTCGAACTAAACCAGCAAACTCTTTTGTTTCAACGGCTAATTCAGGATTTTTTTCCTTCAATTCTTTCATTTCCTCTACACCATCAACCGGTGAATCGGCCGTTTTTCCCATGTTGGAAAACATGCTTTTCATATTGCTTAAAGAACTGAATAATTGAAAAACACCAGGGAGCAGGCCTGAGATAATTTTGCCAATAAACCCAACAATCCCGTTTTTATCACCAAAGCCGAGAGTGTTCGTTAAACCGGACAGCATTGTTTGCATTTGATTTTGCATCTCATCTGCAAGGGCGCCTGGTTTTTTGGATTGTTCTAAGTAAAATTGTTGAAAACCTTGTTTTAATTTAACCGGCTTGCCAGCTTGTCTTTCTGCCACTACTTTTTCGACAACTGCTTTAACATCTGCAGATTGTTTTTCGTAAGAAGCAAAAGGATGAGAAGCATAGTGACTATTGTGTTCAGCTGGATTTGGAGTATCAAATTGATATTGGTTATCGTCTGACTGCCATAATTTTAAAGTTGTAATGGCAGGCCCAGCAGGAACTATCGTTGCTGGTATTTGATTTGCATCAGGGCGATCAACATCCCCAACAGGGAGTGCTGATCTTCTTTTAAATTCTATTTCTGCTCGTTTTGCTACATTCCATTCTTGAGCTTGGTTCCCTGAAAAACGTTTTGCAATAATATCACGCAACTTCTTTTCTTCTAAGGCTGGTATTGTTGCAACAGTCACACGCAAACGAGTGGCAAGCGCATGAGCTTCCATCGCGTAAGCGATGTCTATATCTGCTTTTTTAATTTCCGGAATTAATTTAGTTGCTTTGAAAGCATCTGGCGTTAAATAGCTTTCCACTTTAATGTCAAATGTTCGGGCAAGACGCGCTACTTCTTTAGCAGTAATTGGATCCGTATTATTTGCTTTAGTTGGGATTAATTTTCTTAAAACTGGCCCTAATACGACTTCTCTTTGAATAGGCGTTAATTCTTTTAATGCTTGTTTGAGATCGTCCCAACCAAGATAAACATTATGTTCGGCTGCAAAAGCGTTTAATAAATCTTGTCTTGCTGCAGCAGTACTACCGTCATGAGGAGCAACAGTTAACTGATCAATATCCGCCACTAACACATGCACCAACCCATTCAAAGGCCCGTTGTTCTGATAAGAACTGAGTTGCCCTCTGGTATTAGTACTACCTTGGCCCATTTGACTGAAAAGGTCCATTAGTTGTGCAGGTACAGCCATTATTCAATGCTCCTATAGGTGCTATTAAAGTAATCCGACCATTTAATCACAAATAAAAAATAAGGTCAATGACTAAATCATAAAAGACCTACCAAGATAGATATCTATTATTTTTAAAGTATCCGCTGATCGCAGCCGACAAGGGGTATATACGGCTAATGCCTTTTATTTTACGTGTATCTAATAAAGAGAGTGAATATGCAATTTTTAAATTTTGCTGCCGAAGAAGTAAAAGCGGTTGAACGGGATGAACAAGAACTCTCAAGCTTAGATCCCACCGATATTTATTTGCGTGAAATTGGGGTTAACCCACTGCTCAGTAAAGAAGACGAAATTCATTATGGACGCCTCGTCAAACAAGGCGATGCAAAAGCACGTAATAAAATGATCGAAAGCAATTTACGGTTAGTTGTTAAAATTGCGAGACGCTATTTAAGAAGTGACATGGATATTTTAGACTTAATTGAAGAAGGTAATATGGGATTGATGCGGGCAGTTGAAAAGTTTGATCCCGAACGAGGATTTCGTTTTTCGACTTACAGTGCTTGGTGGATCCAGCAAAATATCGAACGAGCTATTATGAGTCAAACACGTACTATTCGATTGCCCGTTCACATGGTAAAAAAGCTTAACCGCTGCTTACGAACTTCACGCGATTTGGCTAAAAGCCTTGATCATGAACCAACGGTTGAAGAGATTGCAAATGCCTGGGGAGAATCGACAGATGAAGTTGAAAAAATGCTGCATTTAAATGAGCGTACGATCTCAATTGATATGCCTATTTCTGATGATATCAATAAACCAATTTTAGATACGATTAGCAATCATGAAAATGATCCATTCTCTTATATGAGTTGCGAAAGCCTTAAACAAAATCTACATAAATGGCTGGCGCATTTGAATTTAAAACAACGTGCGGTTTTAGAACATCGTTTTGGTTTAAATGGTCAGGATCCTTTAACTTTGGATGAAACAGGCGTTGAAATAGGATTAACCCGAGAGCGTGTTCGACAACTCCAATCAGAAGCACTACGGATTTTACGCACCCAGATTGAAAGCCAAGGGGGCAATTTAGAATCCCTGTTGGCTTAGGTTTAAGCTTATTTAGCCAAACCTGAGATCATTCGATATAATGGTTTTTTGATCCAAAAAGGTTTGAGCCCGTGAATATAAGCTTTGATCATTCAACTTTGACCATGATTATAACTGCAGTTATCTTAATAACATTACAGTTGGTTTTGTTCATTTGGTATTACCAAACCAGCACAGGCCAACAACAGGGCCTTAAAGAAAATATTATCGATCGCCTGTCTTCTCTGACTCAAACGATCGAATCACGCCTAAATGAGAATTTATTAAAACAAACCAAAGAATCATCTGATATTCAAAAAGTTCTCTACGAGCAATTAAAAGACATTAGCCTCTCTGTTGAAAAACGTTTGAGCGAAGGCTTTGAAAAAACCTCAAGCACTTTTACCGATATCGCTAAAAGACTGGCCTTAATTGATGATGCGCAAAAAAAGCTCCATCTCTTGTCTTCTAACGTCGTGAGTTTACAGGAAATTTTAATTGATAAGCGTTCTCGAGGCGCTTTTGGGGAAGTCCAACTAAAAAGCTTGGTCCAAAACATGTTACCGCCCGATCACTACCATTTTCAATATACCTTAAGCACTGGGGTGCGTGCAGACTGCATGTTGTTTTTACCTGAACCAACGGGCCATATTGTGATCGATTCCAAATTTCCTTTAGAAAATTATCAATTAATGACTGATTATGAAAGCTCGGAAACAGAACGAAAAAAATCGCAACAAGTTTTTCGTCAAGATATTAAAAAGCACATTACTGATATTGCTACTAAATATATCATTCCCAATGAAACGGCCGAAGGCGCTATACTCTTTATCCCTGCCGAAGCCGTCTTTGCCGAAATTCATGCCCATTTTCCTGATCTCGTCGAAAATGCCCATCGAGTGAACGTATGGCTCGCCTCCCCCACGACTTTAATGGCTATTTTAACCACCGCTAGAGCTGTGCTAAAGGATTTTGCAACCAGGGAACACATTCATGTGATCCAAGAACACCTAAAGCATCTAGCGAATGACTTTGGCCGATTTGAATTGCGCATGAATAACTTGGCAAAACACATTGATTTAGCACAGCGTGATGTGCAGCAGGTACACACTTCTGCCAAAAAAATCACTTCTCGCTTTAATCAAATTGAAAAAGGTGAATTAGCAGCATTGATAGAAGTCAGCGATAATAGCGATCTTTAAGGTTTTGCACTAAATTTAATATTAAGAGATATTAGCTTGTTGAGTGTTAATCTATGCTGTCAAACATAAAACACTGGTGTTCGAGTATTTTTATTCGTTGGCTTACCTTGCCGCGCCCTTATGAAGGACTTCCCCTCTGTGATTTTGAGAGAATTCGGTATGAGGTACGGCCAGGCGATGTTATTTTAATTGAAGGCAGAAGCCGCATTAGCGATATTATTCGAGCCATTACACAAAGTTCTTGGTCACATGCAGCGCTTTATATTGGACATTTGCATGATATCGAAGATCCTAAAATTCGAAATCTCATTTCCTTACACTATTCAGGATTACCCGACGAACAGCTAGTCATCGAAGGTATTATGGGTAAAGGAACAAGAGTCAATGCATTGTCATATTATGAGAAAGATCATATCCGACTTTGTCGTCCCAAGGGCTTATCTAGAACGGATGCACAAAAAATCGTTGCTATCACGACGCGCAAATTAGGCAGCGAATATGATGTGAGGCAAATTTTAGACTTAGCACGATTTTTGTTACCTTGGTCTATTATGCCAAGACGACTGCGTTCAAAATTATTTGAATTCCAAGCGCAAGAAAGTACTAAAACAGTTTGCTCTTCAATGATAGCCGAGGCATTTGCGGCAGTTGATTTCCCTGTTCTGCCTTTAATTCAAAAAAATGCCGACCAAGAATTAGAGCTGATCACCAGAAATACAAAACTCTATACCCCGCGTGATTTTGATTATTCTCCTTATTTTGATATTATTAAATATCCTTTTGTTGAGTTTTCTTATTCTGTGTATCACAAACTTCCTTGGAATCGTGAAGGATTAGTGAGCCACGATAAAATCGGTGTTCATCCTCTGCAAAAAACCAAGCACAAGAAATTGTCGGCGATGAAACGTTTAAAAGCTAGGCTGAGCCGAAGAAAAAATGAACACATTTTGGAAGAAGTTGTACAACCAGATCAGTTAGAAAAAACTAAAAATTTAAACCAACACTAAAGTATTGAGTAATTCACGAACCAGCTCGATTCGTTTTTCTGTATTGCTGAGATCTAAGGTAAATTTCAATCGATTGGGGCCATCTAAACGATATTCAGTGGGTTTTTGCTGGATCAAATACATCACTTGATTAGGATTAATCTTAGGATGAGGGCTAAATTCTATACGCCCTCCCTTTGCACCGGCTTCAATTTTATAGATCCCTAAATTTTTTGCAAAAATCTTAAGACTCATTATTTTAAATAAGTTAATGCTTTGTGGCGGTAATACGCCAAATCGGTCGATCATTTCGCTTTTCAGATCATCTAATTTTTCGGAAGAAGCACAATTGGCAATACGTTTATAAAGCACTAAACGGGTTTGTACATCGGCAATATAAACGACTGGAATTAAGGCTGGTATTTGCAAGTCAACTTCAAGGGCTTTTTTATTTTCTTTATTTTCAGAGAATTTTTCACCTTTTTTGAGTGTTTCAACGGCTTCTGCCAGTAATTCCATGTATAAATGAAAACCAACCTGTTGGATATCGCCACTTTGAGACTCTCCTAACAGCTCGCCTGCGCCGCGTATTTCGAGATCGTGTGTGGCTAAACTAAAGCCCGATCCCAGCTCCTCCATGGCTTCTAATGCATCCAGGCGCTTTTTAGCATCGCTCGATAATTTAGCTTTAGGTGGGATCAAGCAAAAAGCGTAGGCTTGATGGTGCGAGCGCCCTACTCGTCCTCGTAGTTGATGTAGTTGTGCTAATCCTAACTTATCTGCTCTGTCGATAATAATGGTATTAGCTGTTGGAATATCAATCCCCGTTTCAATAATCGTGGTACACACTAAGACATTGTAACGGCGATGGTAAAAATCGGACATTACTTTTTCCAGTTCTCGCTCCCGCATCTGACCGTGAGCTACGACAACCCGTGCTGAAGGTAGCAACGCGCTTAAATCTCTGGCTTCTTTTTCGATAGTCTCTACTGTATTGTGCAGAAAATAGACTTGTCCACCCCGATGTAGTTCGCGGGAAATCGCTTCTACTATTAGGCTTGAATGTCGTTCACGGACAAAGGTTTTGATGGACAAGCGACGTGCGGGAGGAGTCGCAATAATCGATAAATCTCGCAGTCCACCCATCGCTAAATTTAAGGTTCTGGGAATAGGAGTTGCAGTCAATGTTAAAATATCTACTTCTGATCTTAAAGCTTTGTAATTTTCTTTTTGCCTAACCCCAAATCGGTGTTCTTCGTCAATAATCAACAAGCCTAAATCTTTAAAAATAATATTGTCTTGTAAGATTTTATGAGTACCAATTAGAATATCAATCGCGCCTGTTGCTATTTTTTCAATAACAGCTTGTTGTTCTTTGGGTGTTTTAAAGCGAGAAATAACGTCGACTTTAATTGCAAATTCAGAAAAGCGATCCAGAAAAGTTTGGTAATGCTGTTCGGCTAATAAAGTGGTTGGGACTAATATTGCAACCTGTTTTCCGGCATTTACGGCAATAAAGCACGCACGCATGGCAACTTCTGTTTTTCCAAAACCAACATCGCCACAAACCACCCTGTCCATGGGTTTATCAGAGCTTAGATCGCTTAAGACTTCATCAATGGCCTTTTGTTGATCGGGTGTTTCTTCAAAAGGAAATTCAGCTGCAAAGGCATTGTATTCTTCATCTGGCACGGGAAAAGAAAAACCTTTTTTAGCAGAGCGTTTGGCATAAATTTCAAGCAATTCTGCGGCAGTATCCCGTACTTCTTCTAAAGCTTTACTTTTAATTTTTTGCCATTGATCGCTTCCCAAGCGATGGATCGCTATTTCATCTTTATCCATCCCTGAATAGCGGCTAATTAAATTAAGAGAAGTGACCGGCACATAAAGCTTTGCCCCTTCTGCATAAGAGAGACTAAAAAATTCTCCCTCTTGCCCTAGCAAAGTTAAATAAACTAAGCCTTGGTAACGACCAATCCCATGTTCTAAATGGACTACCGGATCATTCATTGTTAGTTCGGCGAGGTTCTGTACTTCGAGATCGAAAACAGGTTTGCGTGTTTTACGAAACCGTCTTTGCATGACGCGTTTACCGAGCAATTCTGTTTCGGTAATAATCGCGATGTGATTATCGAGAATAACCCCTTGTTCAAGTGGGCTAATCATGAGTCCTAGGGAGACATCCGACGTTAAAAAATGGTTCCAGTTGTCGATAGGCGTTGCTAGATAACCGATATTTCTTAACCATTCTCTCAATATTTCGCGTCGCCCGGTGCTTTCTGCACTGAACAAAAAACGACCTTTAAAGGTTTGAATAAAGGCTTTTAATTTTGCAAACGATTCCGCTTGCTTAACTTCGATTTGTAAGGGAGGCAAAATTGCTGTTTCAAAATTGGCCGATCCTGATTTTTCTTCAACTTTTTCAGGGCAAAGTTCAATCATCGGAAAAGCTTTAAGCCTGGCCATCATATCATGAGGCTCTAAGACAATTTCAACGGGAGATAAAATAGGGCGTAACCGATCATGCCCGTATTGATCGTGCCTTTCTTTAACTTCTTTCCAAAAAGCTAATGCTGCATTGTCTATATTTTTTTCTTGGACAATTAAACAGTTTTCAGGTAAATATTCAAATAGAGAATGAGTATTAGTAAAAAATAAGGGCAAATAGTATTCTAACCCTGGATATAGATTGCCTTCGCTAACATCTAGATAAAGAGGACATTCAGTAGGGTTACCTTCAAAGCGCGAACGAAATTGTGTTCTAAAATGTGCAATGCTTTCTGGATTTAAGGAGTACTCTCTGGCAGGAAGGAGTTGGACTTCATTCATTTTCTCAAGTGATCGCTGTGTTTCTGCTTCAAAAGTACGAATAGAGTCGATTTCATTATCAAACAATTCTATTCGATAAGGTATCTCGCTACCCATCGGAAAAAGATCGACCATTGAACCACGCACGGCAAATTCACCATGACTCGCTACCTCAGCAACACAAAAATAGCCAGCTTCTTCTAGACATTTTCGCATGGCCGTTAATTCAAAACGTTGCCCTATTTTTATCCAGAGCGAATGTTGCATCACATATTCTTTCGGGCATAGCCGGTGCATGAGCGTTGAGACAGGGACTATTAATACACCTTGTTGCAGATGACTTAATTGACAAAGTGCTTTTAGTCTGAGCGAAATAA
>Ga0302315_10001031_pt1 | contig 29571 bp, 24 predicted proteins | sample III_Palsa_N3_1_FD_200532 | JGI IMG/M metagenome (GOLD analysis project Ga0302315, IMG submission 200532) | Peat permafrost microbial communities from Stordalen Mire near Abisko, Sweden - III_Palsa_N3_1 | ecosystem: Environmental > Terrestrial > Soil > Palsa > Peat permafrost | place: Sweden...
CGAGTAAAAATCCACATAAGGTGCGTCATAATAAAATTGTATTCGGTGACTTAGTCGGAATGGATCTTGATTCACTCCCGAGGTCATAGATCACAACCCCTTTGAGCAACAGTTCGTCGGCGTCCGCAAATGAGCACAGAAGGTAACGCTTTTTCCTTCACAGCACCCACGCGTGTGGATCGCGTATAGTCGTGACTCCGCTACGTAGCATTTGATAACTTTCTTTACTCTGCAATAATTTAGCGCTCCTTATACGATCAGCCGCCTGTTTTACAGGCGGCTGATGTTGTCTTACCAGTATTGCTACGCAGTAGCGTTAACCTAATGCCGACTTCTGAAAACAATTCTTCCCTGATGGATAGAAGACGTGCGCTCATTGAGAGCCTGCTCGATAAGCAAGGCATCAGCCCAATTGTGCGGCGAATTCCAAAATTGCCAAGGACTGGCGACAATACGTTCCCCGCAGCCCATGCTCAACAGCGGATCTGGTTCTTACAACAGGTCGATCCCCAAAGCAGCGCTTACAACATCCCGATGGCCTTCCGCATTAGTGGTGATATTGATGCCGATTGCCTTAAAGAATGCCTAAGCTATCTATCAATGCGTCATGAAGCGCTTAGAATATTGTTCTTCCTTCAGGACGGAAAGCTTTGCCAGTCTGTGGGTGAAACTGTTAAGCGCTAATTCTATTGAAGGAGTTTACGTTCCCATGTCGTAGAAAATATTTTAGACTAATGTAAGATTTTAGGCATTAAAGACTTGGAAATCGTGGAACGTGCGTCATAATATACGGCATCTTTAAGCGAAATTGGCATGTTTGCCAATTCGGCTGGAATGAATTATTGAGGGTGAAGGCAGTTCACTGTTGCCAATGAGCACAGAAGGTAATACTCTTTCCCTCTCAGCAGCGACTCATGTAGGAGAGGGTCGAGTTATGTATAGTACAGTCTGTCGCGGTCACTTTGTCGTCGGAGAACGTTGTGACTGTTACAACTGCAGTATTAAATTGTCGAATGCAGGCACGTTAGAGAGTGATCTCTTATCGTCACACAGCAAGAACTCGGATGCGCAATCGAAACCGTCCACAGTACTACCGCGGGAGATTTGGCGCTAATCATTGTAGACGTTGATTCGTGGATCGATAGCGCAAAGGAAGCTTGTGTATTCACCGAGATGTTATCTATAACCGGTCGGAGCCACGAAATTCCATGAGCATCCCAAAATCGCTGCACCGTCAAGATAAGCCGTAGACAGAGTTCCGAGCGCAATATGTTGTAAGCCAGTAGGATCAAAGCCGGCTCCGGCTAGGACTGCAATCCGTACCCAGCGATGTCACGTCCAGCATTATGTTCCTGAAGGCAGTCTTCGTGAGTTGATACGTTCATTAGATTCAGTGTCGGTTGCCATTTAAGCGCCAGTGCAACGCCAGCAATCTGGCATCTACACAGAGGGATATACGATGGCCGTCTATCAGATCTATATGCTCAGTTCCCCCGGAACAACAGGGCTAGAACATGTTGTGCAGTTATGTAGTGATATAAAGAGCACTCGATCAGTTGGTAATCACATCGTGTACGTGCCAGCAGGGAATTTAGTTGACAAGTACGAAGCTCAGACCAGGCAAGTATTGGAATCGTGCGCAAGGCTTTATCGGCTTGATGTCGGCGCTACTACTCCTGCCGAATTCGAGTCAGCTCTGATCGACGCTTTGCTGATCTATATTCCTGGTGGCAACACTTTCCTGTTGAATCATCGCCTTAAGACCAGCGGACTATTTGAGCCCATTGTAGCTGCCGTAAAAGGTGGAATACCGCTGGTAACATTTAGTGCTGGCGCGATAATGTGTGGGCAGAATATTCTGGTGGCGGAAGATATGAACTGCTGCGGAGCGACAAGCTTCTCAGGCTTCGGTTTCATTGAATATAATATTGGTGTCCACTATCCATCAGGCGACGTACGCGAGGCGGCACGAAGGGACAAGGGCTTCGCGCAGTATCACGCCTTTCACGATGATCCAATTCTAGCGATGGAGGACGGGGCCATGGTCTACGCAACTAACGGTAGCCTGCGTGTGTCTTCTGGTGTGTGCTGGCTCTTTGAAAAAGGGGCAGATAAGCGGTCCTTAAATTCATCTGATCCGTTACCTCGTATAATCCGCTGAAAAGTAAGCAGGCAAAATTGACGATGTTCACAGATCCCGAAAGGTTAAACCCAACACTATCTGTTAGTAATGACACCGATTCGGAACTTGCACAGGTCAACCGACTGCTCAATAGCATATTGAACAACGATTATCGTGAAATCTCCGCGATTCTTAGTTCAAAACCATGCTTAGTACATGCTAGGAATGTTGAACATCCTCATGAGCCTCTTGTCGCATTTGCAGCTCGAACGTCTGCCACTAACTGCGTTGGCACGTTACTTGATAGTGGGGCTGAAATCGACGGAGCGATAGACGCTTCGATATCCCCATTACATGCAGCCATCTGGGCAGAGCAACTACAGACCATCGAATTCCTGTTGGCGCGCGGAGCTAACATACACGCGTTAGATCGCTGGGGACATAGTTACCTTGATTGGGCGTGCTGGACCGGAAATCCTGAGATAATTAAGCCCATTCATCGCTGCATCTCAATGGGTCTGCTTGCATCAGTTTCGTCTGGCAACACACAGGAAGCGCGCCGAGTGTTAGCCAGCGAATCTAATTCTGTCAATACGACGTTCCGCACAGGTCTTGCCGCGCCACATTTATTGTTTATCTTTCCGAAAAGTCCGTTCGAGCGGGTTAACCATCTGAATATTAACCGAGCAACATTAGACACAAAAGTTGAGCTACTTGCCCTGCTGGTGAAGCATGGTGTAAACCTCAACAGCGTAGACAGTCTTTGGTGTCGGCAAACCCCTTTACATCTGGCCATGTCCCTTAAAGAGACTGAGATCGCTACTTTGCTAGTACATTACGGAGCCGATACTACAATACCCGATGTGTACGGCAGACCCCCAATAGAAGACCCGAGGGATGAGTCGAAACCTGCAACGTCGCCGCTTACCTTCGAGTTCGCCAGTAACGAACGTAGTTTGCGCTTGCAGGTTGTTCGGACGTTGAAGGGTAATCGGTTATTTAGATGCTCATCACTGGGCGGTAATCAATCCCTAGTGGTAAAAAAATTCCGATCGAATCCAAACCAACATGACGTTGTTAGCCGTCCTAGATGGCAACTCGATTATCAAGCGGCAGGTGACTGGACGCGTAAGTACAAAGCCAACGCCCAATACTGGAATCCAGCACATGAGTTTCATGACGATTGCGCTGGGTACCTGTTTATGAATGAGCTCCCGAACGTCCGGGCTTTTGTTCCAAGCGTATATGGTATCGACCGTGAAGAAGGCGCCATAGCTATCGAGGACCTAGGTGAACACCCAACGGTTCAGGATATTCTGCTCAACGGTAGCGAAGCTGCTGCTAGACAGGCATTAAGGATGTTAGCCATTCTTTTAGCTGACATCAATGGTGCAAGTATGGGACATGAAAGCCAATACTATTCGATTCGGGACAAGTTTGGGCCGCGCCCCTATCGGTCGCGCCACGGGAACTGGTGTGAGATCGGAGGTTGTATCGGTATATCCGATGGTTTAGCCGCCCGCTTAAGCTCTATAGAGTCAAGTCTGAAAGCTGTAGGATTGTCAATGTCGAAGGAATTTGAGTCTGAATTTACTGAACTTGCTGCCGTCCTTAGACATCCAGGTAATTGGCTCGCATACGTTCACGATACGTATCCTGCTAACTATTTGATAATTGACCAAGCCATTCGGGCAGTAGACTTTGGCGCGTGTGGATATCAACATGCAAGCATTAACTGCGCTTGCGCACGAATGTACTTTCCGTTTGGAAGCTGCGTTAATCGTATTCCGGACGATGTCGTTATTGACTTCGAATCCTCCTATCGCTCCCGGTTGACTAAGTATACGGATATTGTAGCTAATGATGCAGATTTCTATAAAGCAATAGCGTGCGGATGTGCATACGTATTAATAACTTGTGACGATTGGAGCGTGGAACTAGGGTTTGTCGACGATCGCGAAGAAGAATTATGTACACGGAGGCAAAGAGCCTTAACTCATTTCAGGTCCTTCATAGCTATCGCCGAAAGCAGTGGATATCTTCTCGCTATGGCTCGCACTGCTAGGAATTACTTAGACAGACTTCTTCAGTTGTGGGGGGGCGTAGACCCATTGCCGTTGTATCCGGCATTTCGGCAAGGCAACGGGATTGTAGATCAAGTGTAGCATGCGTATTGTTTTGTGGTGCCTGTTCCGAGTGCTGTTACTTCATCACTTTCCTAGTCACATCTTCAAATTCCAAACCCACATCTGCCGCGATAGACGGGTACTTGCCCAACCGTCTCAAACTGAGCGAATTACAAATCGGTTGTTATTTCAATGATTAATGAGACGAATAAAGAACATCTGCTCATGGGCCGTCGCCTGACGTTGCCAACCGATCGCGGGAGGCAAAGCGTGATATGCAGATCACAAGCCACCTGTCGACCTGCTTCTTTTAACCAAGAGTGGCACCTAAGTACGAACCATAACGAACCCGGCTCTAAGCAATACCATATGTCTGTATCGTTTGAAGTAAATGGCCTTTTAGACCTGGCGGCTTTAAACGAAGCGATCAGTGAAGTATTACTCAGGCATGATGTTTTTCGCACTTCATTTCTTAAGGCTGAAGGACAATATGTCACAGAGGTTCGTCGACGGGATACATTCCAAATAGATACTGCGAGTGTTCATAGTGCGCCCATCAATAATATCAATGATGCGAAAAAATATGCAACCGATTACTCTGGTGAGAGGTTTGATTTAACTGCAGACACACTTTTGAGATGTTTGTACATACAGCTATCACCACTGCATGCCCTATTGACGTTTGTTACACATCATATAGTATTCGACGGATGGTCGGCAAGCGTTCTTTTTGCGGAGCTTTCACAACTATATAACTCCCTCACTGCTCGCAGGACAGTACATTTAACTGATTTGCCCATTCAGTATTCTGATTTTGCTATTTGGCAAAGGCAATTATTAAGTGGTTGCGATCTCGATCTCGAAACAAATTACTGGGAACAGAGAATCGCAGGATGTTCGAATCTACATATAGCTTTCCCACTTAGGGAAGTAACTGCCGTAGGTGTAGTTAAATATTTTAACATTGACGAACACCTCTTTACTCATCTACTCGCAGTGTGCGCAGCCTGCAGGACGACTTTGTCAACCGTCATGCTGACAGCGTATCTGGTAACACTCAGTGTTTTTTATAACATCGACTTTCCGCTGGTTTACCTGGCTGGAGCAAATAGGTCTCGGACTGAGACACATCCCGTAATCGGGTTCTTTAGCAGCTGCTTACTTGTAGGATCAAAGTTGACGAATGATTTACGACTTTGCGAGATCGTGAGAAGGGTGCATGCGTGTTTGTTTGAGACCTTGCGTCATGAAAATCAACACATATCATCTATCAGAGCTCTCGAGCCTTTCAGAAGACAATTTAAGTATACTTTTCATGAAGAGAAACTAGAGAATTCATGTGTCCTTCAGACCGTGTCCGATACTGGTCTATCTATCACTCGTACCTTCATAAGTGGGCCTCAAACCAATCCGAGCCGAATGATTTCGCTATCCGTTTATCCCAGCTCCGCAAGAATTCGGGGGCAGTTCCAGTTTCACAGTGCGGCCTATTCCGACGAGGCGATGCAAATGATCGTTCAAAACTTCGTGAGCATTTTGCATTTGCTAGTAGCGCAGCGTCAAGCGACTTTAGGACAGGTTGAATTGCAACTCCGGTAACTTTTCCTCGTAACCGCGAAGCTCACTAATGTATCTGTTTATGTTCCGTAGCTTCGCTTTTAGTCAATTACAGATTACATGGATCCCTTATGACGCTCCAGTATATTCCCTTTGTAGGCCGTTTATGGAAAAAGGTTAAGCCCTAAGACTCACGGCAATCGCTTCTGGCAGATCATTTAACCCTGTAATTCTCATCAATTCGACGGACGTAAGTGGAATTAGATCTGGTTATACCGGGCCTTACGAATAGAGACTATGAAAATGAACTTACTAGGAATCGAAGGCGACATCTATGGGTGTTTGGAAAAGGAAATCGTTCGCACGGCACTAATAGGATGCGGTAGTCACGCATATCGCAATATATTGTCTGCCCTTCGCTTTGTGCCCAGAGCCAGGTTGATAGCGACGTGTGACACTAACAACGAAAAATCTCGGTTATATGCGGAAGCTTTTGGTGCAGAGACTTACTATTCTAGCATTGACGAAATGCTGAAGAGTCAAACAATTGACGCAGTTTTGCTTATTGTTGGATTTGATCCGCTGACCGGGGATCCGCTTTATCCCGACCTGGCCTGCAAAATCCTTGAGCATGGAATTCCAGTGTGGATGGAAAAACCGCCAGCAGCGTCGTCGCATCAAGTCCAACGTATGATTAACAGTGCCGAGATCGGAGGTACTTTTTTTCAAGTTGGTTTTAAGATGATGTTTGCGCCAGCGATCATAAAGACATATGAGTTGCTTCAACGTAGCGAGATTGGTAGTCCACATTCATTTGATATCTCCTACGCTGTGCCGTTCCCAAGGGAACCGTCAGATCTAAATGACCCTAGTGCGCGTAGATTTATTGATGACATAGTCCACGTTCTTTCACAGATACAGTACCTATTCGGTACCCCGACAGAGATGGCCTACTTTCGGGGAAAGGGTACTGATGCGTCGGCCATCCTCTTATATCCTGACGGATTACATGGAGTGATTCGTATTCTTGGCGCGGCCAGTATTATTGGTCCAGCTGAACAATTAAGGATCTCAGGAGGAGGCGCTGACGATGGTTGGATCATACAGGTCAACCATGGAAAGGAACTGATTTTGCATGAGCGTGGCAATCCTGGTTCGTACGGGCGGGATGTCTCGTTCATCAGGCCGGACGATACTCACACCCATGTCTGGTCGCCAGATCTCAGGTCCCCATTAGGGGCGCTTAGTCTACATTCAGAGGCTCTGTTCGGATATGTTGGTGAGCTATCAGAATTTGCGGATAGTGTGGCAGAAAGGCGCCCTCCCTCAAGGGCAGGTCACATTGACGCGCTGTCCGTGATGATGATGTATGATATGTTTTCTATGCCTGAAAGGTCGGTTCACCAAGTCAAAGTATCAATGTCTGGACAAAACGCTGTACCACGGAAATCAAGGGAAGCAACAGTCTGCCCGTACTGTTACGGGAAGATGCATCTTAAGGACGGTTGGTGTCTGTCCTGTGCGAAGTGTGGAGCGACAAAACAGTTGTGAAATTGGAGAAGAAAATGGTCGAGATATCTTACCCTGTAAATGATATATATACATCTATTCAAGGGGAGGCGTGTAATACCGGCGTCCCTATGGTTCTGGTTCGGCTACAAGGATGTGACGTCGGGTGCCCTTGGTGTGACACAAAAGAAACATGGCATGTGGCTGAAGAACATAGAGAACTCACTATGGAATTGGCTTTAGGGACAAGTCCGAGATATGCAATGCAATCGGGGGATGAGATCATTGAGTATATAAAAACGTCACATAAAGGGCCGAAATGGATACTAGTGACCGGTGGAGAACCAGCGCGATATGACCTAACGGACCTTGTTGCGTCGGCTCACAAATCCGGTTATAAAGTCGCACTTGAAACGAGCGGTACAGAAACCGGTCATTTGTCGGCAAATTTCGACTGGGTTTGCGTTTCACCGAAACTGAACATGCCTGGCAATAGGGACGTATTACCGGCAGCTATGTCTTCGGCAGATGAGATTAAGCATGTGGTCGGACGTCAAAAAGACATCGATCAGCTGGAGACTCTTCTCGCGCAATGCGTGCTTAAGGATGGTTCGCAGGTTTGTTTACAGCCGCTGAGTACTAGCAACACGGCGACGGAATTGTGTATCACCACTGCCACGAGGAATTCATGGCGGTTGAGTATTCAGCTGCATAAGTATATTAGCGTTCGATGAATATCCGTGTCGTAACACTAACCTGATAAAGTTGGGGCACGCTACTCAAAGTATCAATAGCTTGCTTGACATTGCGAGTAGAGCGTCTTTAAGCGTCTCAGACGCTAACATCTTAACGCGGACTTAATCTTCTGAAGGGTATTGCTACTGTAAGCGTGCTACAAAGCGTATACCGCATTTTGGTTGTTACGTAAGGACATGTGATATGACATACCCTGGCCTCGAGGGAAAGAACGCGATGATAACCGGCGGCGGTAGAGGAATTGGCCGCGCCCTAGCTCAGAGCCTTGCGTCCGTAGGAACTAAGGTGACTTTACTAAGCAGAACTCCTGGTGACCTGGATGAAGTTGTGGCGTTAATCAGACAGAATGGCGGTGTAGCGCAGTCAATCGTTGGTGACGTGCGGAAAAGGGCTGATATTGAGCGTGCGGTGAAACTTAGTAAGATCGAATACGGGCCTGTTGACATACTTGTTAACTGCGCAGGGGTTTTTTCGATGGGACCTTCCGAATCAATTTCGGACGATGACTGGAACAGCGTCCTCGACACAAATCTGATGGGTACTCATATAACCTGTCAGGTGGTCGGTGGGGAGATGATCCGACAAGGCTACGGGAAAATAGTAAACTTTGGTTCATTATTATCATTTGTGGCATTTCCCGAACGTGCAGCCTACGCTGCAAGCAAAGCGGCTATTGTCCAATTAACCAGGGTGTTGGGAGTAGAGTGGATTCGGTACGGGGTAAATGTGAACGCAATTGTACCTGGAATGGTTCAGGTCGAGACACCTCATCCACAGAACGGGGATCCAGCATATCGTGATCGCATTATTCACCGAGTACCCATTGGACGGTTGGGCTTGCCGAACGACATAGTCAATCCTACCATATTCTTGGTTTCTGATCATGCGAACTACATCGTCGGTCAAACACTTGTTGTTGACGGTGGATGGTTAGCGTACGGGTATTTGTAACTCTAATATCGCGTTATCCCGGACAGGAGTCGATCTTCCGAGGATGAATATTGGCGGTTGATAAATACCTGTTGACGGCGCTGCCGGCCAAGCGGGAGACTGGGTGTCTAGCTGCAACCCAATGGGACTTAAGTTCTCGCCTTATTGTCATGATCGATACTCGAATCCCTCATTCTCAGCTAGATTTACCGGCCAAAATGCTAACCGTGGACGTTCGCCCAGCTTTTGAGAGATCACTAATGATGAATGAGTTTACATTGCCAATCGAAGAGGTTGAGGCGCTTGAAGCAATCGCGAGACGAGTACGTCTCACTGTACTTCAGTTTGCGACAGTTAAACGCGTCCATATTGGGCCGGCGCTATCGATCATCGACATTCTCGTTGCATTATATTTTAAGTGCCTCAAGATTTCACCCTCCAATCTATTCGACGAGGATCGTGACCGATTTATTCTGAGCAAGGGCCACGCTGCGTTCGGGCTTTATGCTGTACTGCTTGAGAGCGGTATTTTGGATCAATCCGTTATGGATGACTTTGCATCAACTGGTAATTCGCTTCCCGGACACCCGTGCAAAGGTATGCCTGGAGTTGAGTTTTCCACCGGATCTCTTGGACACGGTCTACCAATTGGAGCTGGAATGTCCATTGCGGGCCGTCTGAATAGCCAGAACTATAGAACCGTTGTTCTTATGGGCGATGGCGAACTCAACGAGGGAAGCGTGTGGGAATCTGCAATGTTTTGCGCTCACAACAATCTGAATCAACTCACCGCGATAGTTGATCGAAACCACTTTCAGCAGGAGGGCCTGACGCGCCGAGTAATGAACATGGATCCTCTTACGGACAAATGGGGTGCATTTGGCTGGAACGTAATAGTGGTTAATGGGCATTCAATTCCAGATGTCGTGTGCGCAATTGGAAAGGCAGCTCAGTTCGTCAGCGGCCCCACAGTAATCGTGGCTGATACGATTAAGGGGAAAGGTGTGACTTTCATGGAAAATAATCCGGATTGGCACATGGGGTATCTAGATTCAATTCAATTCGGTGATGCTGTTGCAAGTATTAGAGCCGAGGCCCCCTAGCTAATAACTACTGAGTATGAATATGTTCACACCCGTACCAACTCGATCAATGAGACTCGCATGTGCAGAGTACATGAGCTCAGTCGCCGACACGCATCCAAGCTTGATCGCGATGGGAGCAGACGGCTCCTCAATCTTTACAAAGTTCGCCTCTAGGTATCCCGAGAGATTCATCGACGTTGGTATTGCCGAAGCGAACTTGGTAAGCGTGGCGGCAGGAATTGCAGCCTGTAACCGGACAGTAATGGTTGGAGCGATTGCTAGCTTTCTGCTCAGGCGTGCCTACGAGCAATTAAGAGTAGATGTATGTGACGCCAATCTACCGGTTAAGTTGATCGGAGTCGGCGGTGGACTAAGCTATGGAGCCCTCGGACCCACTCATCACATGTGCGAGGACATTGCGATATTGCGGGCGATGCCGAATATAGCTGTGTTCATACCGTCGGATGCATCAGATGCCGTAGGAGCTTTGAGAGCAGCGCTTGAATGGCCAGGCCCCGCCTACATCCGCATTGGGGCTGCGGACGATCCGGTACTGCACGATGACCCACACATTTATCGGCCGTTTGGTCTTGATGTGATTGTGCCAGGTAGAGACCTTTGGATCGTTTCCACAGGAGCAACAACAATCCACTCCGTGCGGGCGGCGTGTGCATTGACGGATCAAAACTACAGCGTGGGAGTTATCAATGCGCACTCTCTTAGGCCGTTTCCAGAGGCAGAGCTGCTCAACGTGATCCGTGACACCGACAAGCTCCTCGTTGTTGAAGAACACGTTAAGGCCGGGGGGCTTGCAAGTATTGTCGCTGAAATACTAGTTGCCAGAAGAGAAAAGTGGAAATTTAACAACATTGGCATTTTGGCAGGCCATCCTCCTGTTGGCTCTAGGGACGAATTGCTGCACTTTTACGGCCTAGACGCTGAAGGAATTATATCTGCAGCACTCACCATGCTGCGGCCTTGACCCGTGATGTTATCGCCGAAATGTGCATGAGCCTTCCAAGCAAGGTGTTTCAAGTCGAAGCTCAACGAGAATCTCAAATTCTCCCTCCGTTACTGTGATTCGCGATATGGCAAGTGAAAACCCCTTAGTAACCGATGAAATCGAAATCCCGCGAGGACTTAGGCTCATTGTTGGAGCCCAAGCATGCGGTTTCGGGCCAGCATCGAAACTCTTAGCTATCGCGAGCAGCTTAAACGCACGCCACGAACTTGCTTTTTGGGGCGAGGGAAGCGCGCTAAGCCTGGCGAAATGCAATAGCGATCTTTTCACATCTATTTGCGAGTATCCGTCAGACTTTCATATCAGTTTGATAACGACGAATTTTGACGCAGGCATCGTGGTGATGGATCATCGACTTGCGTTTCAGGTATTCCTCTCCGGTCATCCTATGTACTTTTTCGACAGTCTCTTCACGTTTTGGGTAACGGCGCACAGTCCTGCGGAACTGGTCCTAGCCTCAGAACGAATTAGAACGCTAGACAAAAGTGCGGCATCAGAGTTCTTTTATTCCTTTGGTGCTCACGACCAAAAGCTTTTGTGTCATCTATTAGCTACACGGGGATGTATTCAGGCTTTCTTTGGCGCGACCAAAAGAGTGGAAGAGTATGAACGCGCTGGTGCCAGAAACCTTGAATTGATAGGTCACATGGTAACTATTCCCAAGGAATATACTACCCAAACGATGTCACCAGGAACGCTGCTCGTTAATCTAGGAGGCGTTAGTAACTTCGTTCTATCCTTTGGCAAGAACGATTACTATGTTACTCTGATTGAGCGTCTGGTTCGCGATATCGTCAGGACACGACGCAACTTCTCGCGGGCGATTATCTGTTGTGGTAAATATTCAACCGAAATTATTGAAAATATTGGGGACGCACGAATCGAACGAAGACTGCTTAGCCACGATGAGTTTATTGGTGAAGTAGCAAGCGCGGAATTCTACATGACTTCACCAGGACTAACATCCATTATCGAGTCCGCATGTTTAAACAAACCCTTTATACTTTTGCCCGACCAGCATTATAGCCAATATCACAATACGCAACAGTTGTCCTCGAACGACCTCGACTGGCTTGCAGTCACGTGGTCCCATGTTTTCGGAAATTATATAGTTCCTAATAGCGATGTTGCTGGTTCATTAGCGATTATAGACTGCGCTAGAATTGCGCTATCAGACAGTGCGATTTACACGCGCCTTCTCGGACTGCTCCTGAATCGTATAGATCGGCAATTCGATCATTCAGGAGAAAAGGGGAAATTAATATGCCAAAAGATTCGTGAAGAAAATCGCTATCGTTCGCTAAACCACGTTTTGACAGACATAGAATCCGAGTTACATAGTGATACATGACCCAGGTTTCTTTCCGGATTCTGCCCGCTTTAGTCAATAGGTTATTTGTGTGTTGTATATGAACACGATATTGAATGGATTAATAATGAATGAATCAATGGGCGCTACATTGCTAACCAGTCCTTGTGCTGAGGAGTATTCTTTTCGCTCGAGCACTGAGTACTTGACCACATTGTATAGCCACCTAATAAAGTCTATTGGCGAAGATCCCGACAGGGAGGGTCTTCAGAGGACTCCTCAACGAGCCGCTAGATCATTAGCTGAGCTAACGCAAGGTTATGAACTGAGTATTGCTGATCTAGTAAATGATGCAATATTCCAGGATCCATACAATGATATGGTGATTGTTAGAAATGTGGAATATTATTCACTCTGCGAACACCATCTGCTTCCATTCTTTGGCAAGGCTCATGTAGCTTACATTCCCGCCGGAAAAATTATTGGCCTATCGAAGATTCCTCGACTCGTAGACATGTTCGCAAAAAGACTCCAGGTCCAGGAACGATTAACTAGACAAATTGGCCTCGCGCTTGAGGAAGTGCTCTTGCCCGAGGGAACCGCCGTTGTGTTAGAAGGCGCACATATGTGCATGCTTATGCGCGGCGTTCAGAAGCAAGGAGCCACGATGATGACTTCACATTTTACGGGGAGGTTTCTCACGGATAGAAAAACTCGCGACGACTTTATCAACCTGCTAAGAGACAGATAATCATGAAAAATGTGCGTAACCCAGGAATTGGCATAAATAGGTAATACTTGCATGGAAATATATAAAAGATTTACGCTTGAGGCTGCTCACCGTCTACCTAATGTGCCGGCCGGCCATAAGTGCGGTCGATTGCATGGACATTCGTTCTCTATTGACGTATTCGTGGCTGGTACACCCGACCCAAACACTGGCTGGATAGTGGACTTTTCTGTTATAAAACAGGCATTTGCCCCACTTTACGATTTATTGGACCATAACTACCTGAACGATATTCAGGGGCTTGACAACCCAACTAGCGAGAACCTCGCGATTTGGATCTGGGTAAAACTTAAGCCTACCCTAGCGTCGATCTCAAAGGTTGTCGTGAGCGAAACGTGCACATCGGGTTGTTCTTATACAGGGCCCGAACCTGACTCATAGTTTCTAGGCCCGGAATCATAGACGCTATTTCTGGTCACTGCATGGAGCTTTTTGGTCTACAAAAGATCGTTCAGTAAGTCGACCATATCTTAGCCTCGAAAGTGAGTTGCCACTGAAAAGATAATAATACAAGTTGCCGTGTACGGTGAACCATACGTGACTAACTATTCAGCATATTACGTTCATTTCGCAAGCAAGAATCCAGTGACAAACCCAAGGGGAATCTCTAAGCTTGAACTCTTAGGTGAATTGATCCTAGAGCTCGACTGTTTGAATCTCCACTGCCATAAAGGTAACCTAAATTGACGCAAGCAAAAATCACTCGTTCGGTTGTCCTCTTGAGTGGTGGGCTCGATTCCACCGTGCTGTTGTATCATCTTAAATCCTTGTCGGTCGAACCGATCGCTCTGTCCGTTAACTACGGCCAACGACACGCACGTGAACTTGAAGCTGCTGCTTCTATCGCCCGAATGATTGGGGCACCGCATACGATTGCAGATCTCTCTTCGATATCTCCATTGTTGGGCGGCAGTGCACTTACATCCGACACAATTCCTGTTCCCCTAGGGCATTACGAGGACGAGACAATGAAGCAAACCGTTGTTCCAAATCGCAACATGATTTTTTTGGCGCTGGCAACCGCGTTTGCGATTTCGAGCAAATGCGACTCCGTTGCTTACGCTGCGCACAGCGGCGATCACGCGATCTATCCTGACTGCCGGAAGGATTTTGCAGATGCAATGGAAGCGGCGGTCAGCTTGTGTGATTGGACACCTATTTGCTTGATGCGCCCATTTGTAAATATGACCAAAGCCGATGTTGTCCGGAAGGGACATGATCTCGATGTTCCCTTTCGCGAGACCTGGAGTTGCTACCAAGGGCACACTATCCACTGCGGCGAGTGTGGTACGTGTGTGGAACGGAGAGAGGCATTTGTCTTGGCCGGCGTGCCAGACCCAACCTGTTACGCATCCAGAGTATAATCAGTTATGGTTGGAATATTTATCAATATAAAGATGTTAATAGCGTAACAGAAGCAGGATTTAGTCGATAATCGCGAGGCATGTGCAATGTAGGACTGTGCTAACAGGCGTAGTGAGGCACAGTCCTCTCGATGTTACGTCGGACCACGCTAAAGTTGCGATACATTTAGCCGTTGATTTGGATTAATTCCCTTTAGAGAGAGACGTAAATGTCCAAGTTAGCTAAGGTCATAGTTCTTAGCGGTCCCCCGAGTTCGGGTAAGTCGACTCTGTCGAAGGCTATTCAGGCACTTCTTGATGTCCCGTACTGGCATATTTCGCTTGACATGATTTGGTACATGCAGCCTCTGCAGCGAGAGTATCCGAACTGGTATCCAACCTGTGCGGCCGAGCTTATGAAAGCGTTCTCGTGTATTGTGGGAATGCTTAGTAGTCTGGGGATAAATGTGATCGCGGAAGCGGGGTTTTTGGATCCATCTGAAATTCAGGTAGATACAAATGTACTCACTCCAGAACAAGCTGCAGCGAAGGTCAAGGCCGCGCTAGAGCAATCTTCTACAGGCAGGCTGTCATCTTCAAGATAAATGTAGCATCGAGGACATGAGGTGTCTTAATGGCCGGGCATGACGAACTTATCAGGCTGACCGAGCGCATGGAATACTATGCCACTCCAGGGGTAAGTATCACTGTCATTGCAGATGGGGAAATAGTATGGTCGCGCTGCTACGGCGTACTTGAGGATGGAACAGTCCTTCCAGTCACTGAAGACACACTTTTCCAAGTCGGATCCATCAGCAAGCCGGTTACTGCAGTTGCAATCATGCGTCTGGTCCAAGAAGGCGTGATCGACCTGGATGAAGACGTCAACCGCTATCTAAAGTCGTGGAGGGTGCCGCCAAACGGAGCCTGGCAGCCAAGGATCACCACAGCAATGCTGCTGCGGCACTTTGCTGGGACTACGGTTAATCGCCAGCACGGATATCGTAGGAACCGGCCAATGCCAACTCTGGTCGAGATATTGAACGGCGAGCGTCCGGCCAACACTTCGGCGGTAATTGTGGATACTCTGCCTGGCTTGATGTTTCAGTATTCCGGCGGCGGTTATGCGATCCTGCAGCAACTGCTTGTGGATGTTCTGCAGCAGCCCTTCCCTGAATTAATGCACGACCTTGTGCTTGAGCCGCTTGGGATGCGATTGAGTACCTTCGATCAGCCGCTGCCGGAGGATCGCCATTCAAACGCGGCGACTGCGCATCCCTATGGAGCGCGGCCGCTGATCGATAAGTGGCATGTCTATCCGGAGATGGCGTCGCAGGGCTTGTGGAGCACACCCTCGGAAATCGCTCTGGTTGCTATCGAACTACAGCGGGCTGTCGCCGGACGTTCGGCGCTTGGGCTTTCCCCTGAACTTGTCGACAAGACGTTGACCGAGCCGGGCCTTGGCTTGTTCATTCAGGGCGAAGGCGAGAACAAGCGGTTCGTGCATCCAGGGTGGGGGCACGGGTACATGTCGGAGATGGTTGCTTACAAGCACAAGGGCATCGGCGCCGTGGTGATGCGGAACTCTAGTCAGGGGCAGATGGAATTTTCGGCCGAGGTGTTGCGTGGGATCGCACAAGTCTACGATTGGCCGGACTATTTGCCCGTAGATTTGGAGATCCCGAGCGTCAACCTGAATCTGTCGCAGTACGCAGGACGCTACAGGCTGGACAGCGGCGATATCGCGGAGGTGACTGTACGCGGAGGCGCTCTCGCTTTAAGCCTCTTAGGGCAATCCCCTTTCGAGCTTCTTCCCGCACGCGACGGCACGTTTTTTAGCAAGTCGCTGCGCGGCAAGACTACATTTTCTGCCGACAAAGAAGGTGCGGTCACCAAAATCGTGTTTAGTACCGATTGGGTGTACCGCGAGGCCTACCGCATTTCGTAGCATGGTGTCTGCCGGCAGCAATGAACTCTATCATTTTAATCGTCGACTACTTTGGCGCGTGGCCGGAATGGTTTCCGATCTATCTTGAAAGCTGCCGCGCTAATCCGAGCGTCAACTGGCTGTTTCACACGGACTGCCCTTGCGATTTTCCGGATATACCCAACGTCGAGTTCCGGCGCACATCCCTTTCAGACTATATCGCCATGGCGAGCGAGAAACTGGGCATTAAGTTTTGCCCAACGAGCTCATACAAATTATGCGATTTGCGTCCGATGTATGGGGAGCTGTACGAAGAAGAGATTCGCGGTTACGACTTCTTTGGATATACAGACATCGATCTGATTTACGGCGACATACGAAAATTCTACACGGAAACTGTGCTTAGAGACCACGATGTAATTAGCGCTGTGAACTGGTGCCTTTCCGGGCATCTGGCTTTGCTGCGTAACAACGATCGGTATCGAAGGGCGTATCAAAGGCTAAAGAATTGGCGTGAGTTCCTTGAAGATGGTGAAGTTCGGCGCTTTGACGAGGACGAGTTTAGTAAGGTCTTTTCCTATCCGATGTTTTGTCGTGGTCCACTACGAGCCCTGTATGATGTTTTCGATCCGTCGGGCAAGCCTTACCGCCAGCGAAAGTACTTTCGAGAGCAGTACACAACTCCACTTACTCCCTGGCCCTGGATAGGCGGATCGTCTGAACACCCGCAGACTTGGTATTGGAAGCATGGGCACGTCACCAACTGTCTAGACAAGGATCGCGAATTCATTTATTTCCACTTTATGAATTATAAGAACGCGCGGTATATGGACCCCGCGTACGCTTATACGCCATTCTGGAGCGGGCTAAAGACTGTCGTTAACGTTACAACTGATGATATGGGCAGAGGGATTAGAATTGATCCGAGTGGATTTCACGCGCTCGATTCGCCGGTGATAGAATCTTTGCGATCTGATGATGGCGCATTTATTGGCAGGTGGATGGGCGATTGGGACATTGGGTTTCGAAAAGGTCTCGTTAATATCGAGGTGGCCCGTGGCGGTGCATTTCGTGGAACGATGCATCCCGTTGAGCCCTCGGAAAACTGGCCCATTAGCGGACACATTCGGAATGGTCTACTTACGGGCTCAATTATCGGGACGAACAACGAGGCATTCTCAATCAAGGGGCCCGCTGCCGTATATCCTGGCCCGAAATTGTGGGCGCCTGTTACGGTAGTTAGTTCTGCAACGGTTTTATGCCGGTGCTTGTTCGACTTGACTGAACAAATGCCATAGGAGACACAAATGGAATCCCCAGACGACGATAAAATCTACAGGGTTGTTGTAAACCACGAAGAGCAATATTCCATATGGCCCGACAATCGTGAAAATCCGCCTGGCTGGCGCGATAGTGTAAAGCGCGGCATTAAGGTCGAGTGCCTGGAGTTCGTAAAGGAGGTTTGGACTGACATGCGGCCTCTTAGCCTTCGGGTAGAGATGGAGAAGCAAAAGTGCTAAGTCAAGAGGTTGACGAATGACAACACATCGCGGTGTTTACTTTCTCGCAAATGATCGGGTTATCGAACTAGCTATCGCCTTTCTGAACAGCTTCCGGCACTAAAATCCGACCATTCCTTTGTGTCTAATTCCCTACGCGAGCGATCTTCAGGAGATAAGCAAGCTCGCCGAAAAATACAAGTTCTCCATTTTTTCAGACCAAGAAATATTGAGGGAGTGTGACAGATCCAGCGAGTGCATACATGGACGGATTTACGGTGAGTTCCGCAAGCAGTCCGCCTGGATGGGTGAGTTCGATCAATTTTTCTACATAGACATTGATACCGTCGTCCTGCAAAACATTGAGTTCGCCTTTTCGTTTCTCTCGGACTACGCCTTTGTGGCGTCACAGTCCAATACTCCTGGTCTGACGTCGTTCGTATGGAAGAAGTCCATCCATAGCGCAAACACTCTGACAAACGAACAGATAGAATTTTCGGCGAATATGGGGTGCTTTGCTTCGCGGCGCGGCGCGGTCACGCTGGAGGATATCGCCGATCGGCTCCTTTCTGCGAGGCCTCTGATCCCGCACATGGCGCTCGACTATCCCGACCAGGGATGGCTAAATTATCTAGTTACCACGACATGTGACAGATACACCAGTCTGGGGGTCCTCAGAGACAAACTTGGTGACTCCGTACCCGGTGAAGTGTGGGCCGGGGGGAAGGGAGCGTCTGTACGTAATGGTCGAATAATATACCAGGGGACAGAACTCAAGAACATATTTCTCGTGCATTGGGCCGGAGAATGGCAGCCCAAAGAATGTGAATGGGCTGCCTACCATGAGGCTATTGCTGCGGGCCTGGAAGCGCCGCGTCCGGTTATTGGAGCCTCCATGCCCTACAGAGAGTTTTGGAACGCATTCCGCTATCTTGAGGATTGCGAACTGGAAAGTTTATTAAGAGAGCTCTATTAGCATTCAACTGCACAGTTCGTACTCAGGCAGGGTCAGACGGTATACGCGCTAACACGAGCTACGGAAGCGCATCCTAACATAGGTTCACAGGGAGGAACTTTTCATTGCCCAACGTTCTAAATACACTTCGCCTTACTCTAGCCTCAGCAGTTGTTGCTGTAGGTATTGCTGGATGCGCACAACAGGCTGCGCCCGTAGTAGGAATCACGGCCACGCCGGCATTTGGCGGAAAATGGTCGGGTACCTGGGACATCACCTATAACAAAGGAACAACAACGTTTGTTGTGGGTCCCGACGGAACATTTACAGGAACAATGTTCTCATCGATTTCGGATCAAACCTGGCCGTTTCAAGGATCCATCACCAATGGCACACTCAACGGCAGCGTCGCGATCGACAAGAAGACAACCTTTGTACTGAAGGGGCCGGCGGCGGTATATTCCGGCAGCGAGCTTAAAGCGACGGCCGAAGCGTACAAGTCTGGTCACATGGAAGGCTCCTGCCTCTTTGACGTAAAGCGATGACAGTTGATCACACAGAATTTACGAATCTGGTTGAACTCCTGCGTCACAGATCGTCCATCAGTCCAGACGATCCTGCTTACACGTTCCTAACAGACGGTACTCCCGAATCCCGATTTACCAATCTGGCGCTGGAACGAATGGCCTGCGCCATCGCCGCGCATCTAATGGACGCAGGCGCAGCGGGAGACCGTGCCCTCTTACTCTACGCCCCAGGATTGCCGTTCCTGGCAGCATTTTACGGCTGCCTGTACGCAGGTGTTATTGCCATTCCCGCCTATCCGCCGCGAAACAGTCGGTCCGTGGCCAGGATCAGCTCGATACAGGCAGATGCCAAAGCCAGGTTCGTGCTAACTTCCCGCTCCAATCAACTGGATGTGGAACGATGGTTTGGTGCGATCCCCGCGGATCCGACGCTTCAATTTCTCGTAACGGATTCCTTAAGTCCCATAGAGCCGTCGCAGATTGAGCCTTCGAAGCCGTCCGCAGATACGCTTGCCTACCTGCAGTACACGTCAGGGTCTACTTCTACCCCCAAAGGCGTAATGGTCAGTCACGGCAATGTTCTGCGTGAGCTCGACTGTCTTGTCGCTGGATGGGGGCACAGTGCCAACGACTGCCACGTCACCTGGCTGCCGCACTTCCACGATATGGGCCTGATATTCGGACTGCTCTATCCGCTCTATGCCGGTGTGCCTTGTTTCATGATGTCACCCACATCGTTCACGCAACGGCCCGATAGGTGGCTGCAAGCGATTTCGACCTATCGTGGAACGATGAGCGCAGCCCCAAACTTCGCATTCGACTTATGTGTCGACACGATCACGCCCGAGCAGAAGCAGACCCTGGACCTGAGTTCCTGGCGAGTGGCAATGAACGGAGCCGAACCGCTCAGGTCGCAAACTTTGGAAAGGTTCGCCAATACTTTTTCGTCCGTTGGCTTCGATCCAGCGGCCATGTATCCCGCGTATGGATTGGCCGAGGCAACCCTCAAAGTGACCAGTACTCGACGAGCTGGACAAAGTCCCCTGCCTCTTCTCACTGTGGCTACAGATGCGCTCGGAAACGGTCGCGTCGTGCCAATGCCTGACTACGACGATATCGAGCCAGGAACGCCACCAGGCCTAAAATTTCAGACCTTTGTTGGCTGCGGGGTGCCTGACTTAGACACACGCGTTGCCATTGTCGATCCGTTGACGTTGCGGCAACGCGGCGAAAGCGAGGTAGGAGAAATCTGGGTCAAGGGCTCGATTGTGACCTCCGGCTACTGGCAGAGGGATGACGATACTCGGGCGACATTTCAAGCCACTATAGCCGATACTGGCGACGGGCCTTACCTTCGAACGGGAGACCTTGGATTTCTTGCGTCCGGGCAATTGTACATAGCTGGTAGATACAAGGACTTAATCATCATTCGTGGGCAAAACTATTACCCACAGGACATAGAGTGGACCGTACAAGAGAGCCATGAAGCGCTTCGCAAGGACGCCGGCGCGGCGTTCTCGATCGACATAGAGGGCCTGGAGCAGTTGGTAATAGTACAGGAAGTGCGGCGTCAGTCTCGAAAGCAAGACCTTGCGGATGTTGCTGCTGCGGTTCGCAGGGCCGTATCGGCCGGTTATGATTTGCCTGTCCATGCCGTCGCGCTTATCGATACGGCAACGATTCCCAAAACCAGCAGCGGAAAGATACAACGCAGCGCCTGCAAGGCCGCCTTTGAGCGTGGAGACCTTACTTGTCTCTTGTTGGATACTCGCGGAGCCAGGAAAGATCGGGATGCAGAGCCCAGGACTTTGCAGGAAGAACTATTGTCCAAAATCTGGATAGACCTGCTTGGGTTGGAGTCGGTTGGCCTCGACGATAGATTTACTGAACTCGGCGGCGACTCGCTCACGAGTATGCGCATGGCGGAAAGAGCAAGGCAGGCAGGATTTTCGATTACCAATGACGACTTGTTTCGATTTGGCACGATTCGGGAGCTTGCAGCCGTCAACCGCGGTGAAATCGTCACGCAGGCTACCTTCGAAGTCCAATCGGACGGATCATCATTTGTTCCTCTAACCCCACCACAGCACAGATTCTTTGAGCGGGCGCCAGTTAACGTTCATCATTACAACATCACACGGATATTGACATTCAATGTGCCTTGCCAGGTGGAGAATCTGAAACTGGCGATCGAGCAGTTGCTTGCGCGGCACGATGTCTTCAGTCTCAGGTTTCGAAAATCCGGCAATCACTGGGGCCAGTTTTTGCAGGCCCCGGCCCCTGATTCGATGTTTTCCAGAGTCGACATGTCTGACTTGACGATGGAGACCTTCGGTCCCATTCTTGAGGACAAGGTACTGTCCTGGCAAAATACCCTGGACCTGACGAACGGCCCCTTAATGCGGATTTTCTTGTGCGATGCCCCCGCACTCATGCCGCAACGGTTGGTGATTATTCTGCATCACCTTCTTTCCGATGCCATATCAATCGATCGACTAGTCTGGGATCTGTTCTCACTTTACACATGCATCGGCAATAACACAGATTCCGAACCAAATACGTCACCAAGGTACCAGGACTGGGCGCGCCAACTGGCCGCGTACGCCGAATCGCCCGCTGGGAACAGAGAGGCGGACTTATGGCTTGGTATGCCGTGGAACTGTGCTGGAACCATACCCGCAGATCAGGGCGCAGATCTTTCTCGCCCAAATCTATTACAGGAGCAGAGCTACCTGCATGGCGCGCTCGATCAGGAGGAAACTGCATCCTTAGTAAATTTACTTCGAAATAAGGCTGGAGTGTTGGATGTCCTCCTGGCTGCGCTGAGTAAGACCTACACGGATCTGTCGGGTCGAACCCATCTGCTTGTGGATGTCGTAACACATGGTAGGATGCCCCTGGAGGATGGGCAAGACCTCTCCACTACTCTTGGATGGTTTGCCACTCACGTTCCTGTGATCCTTGAAACCTCTAAAACGACTTCGATAGCCGATGCAGTGTGGGATGTCCGCTCAACGTGGGATGCGCTACCTTCGCGAGGGCAGGGATTTGGACTGCTTCGGTACTTGTCGCTACGGTCTTCGGACTTTCAATTGCTGCCTGTTCCTTCAATCCTCGTCAATTATGTGGGGGCGACAGACACTTCCTTGCCCGCCGGAGCACGGCTTGCGCCCGAAGTCTGTCGCGCGCACACAGATCCAGACTTTCACGAGGAATACCGCATCAAAGTTCACGCACGGTTGCGGGAATCGTGTCTGGAATGCAATTGGAGCTACAACAGTCGCCTGAACTCGCACCAGTCGGTTCGTCTGGCGTTCGATATTTTTTGGGGTTATATTAGAGCCGTCGCGTCGGCAATCTGAAAGTGGTTTACGCGAGTTCAATGAGACAGTATCAGATTTAAAGGAAATGCACTTGACAAGAGCCAGACCGGTAAGGCATACTAATTGCGATCATGTAAAGCACTTTACGCATGTGATCTTTAGTCGATCGATTGCATGAGCCCTGACTTTAGCAATCGCCCCGGTATCTATTCACGCTATCCTGCAATAGGCACAGAAGGTAATGCCCTCCTTCACCGCAGTCTACGCTCGTAGGTTGCGTAGTTCCACGCCTGGTACATTGGTTTCGATTGCATTTTAGTATGGTTAACCTCGACTACGTTGGGGTTACTTGGGGTAGCAACTAACGCAATTTAGTGATCGTAGTACGTAGCACAGCCCCGGAAACTTGTCAGGTCCCTCTTAACAACACGGCAACTTGATGCATCTCCTTGCATCAAGTGTTGTTCGTGGCGCCCAATTATGCTTGATTTTTGAATTACCGTTAATTCATGGAGGACTAATGCCGAAATGGTTGAAAGGTCTAGTGCCGACAGAAAGAATCTACTGCAACAAGTAGCCCAGGAGCGCTGCTGCAGCTTGCGTACAGCGGCTCGGATCGTACAGCAAGACAGTCATAGAAGAGAGACCATGGACCGCATGGCTATTGAAGTGGCGGCACACTGTGACTGGGGCGACCGAACCGACATCGCTCAGGAAATCCGCGAACTTGCAGAGGAGATTGCGCAGCGTGGTGTTAGACACGTTCCGAACCGCTACCGCAACAGAATCGCGGGCAATATGCCGCACTCTTTGCAAGTACAACGGGATTGATTCGTCTATTGGTGAGAACGGATTCTGGAAAGGTATCTATTATATGTTGGACTCAGTTCGAGCGGTTGGAGGACATAGAGCAGATTGTCGTCGCCCCGGTGGCTTTACACTAATTGAACTTCTGGTTGTTATCGCAGTGATCGCGATTATCGCGGCCATTCTTTTCCCAGTGTTTGCTAAGGTTCGGGATAAGGCGCGCCAAACGCAGTGCCTCTCTAACCTGAAGCAGCTCGGCTTCGCATTTGCGGCCTATCAACAAGATAACGACGGTCTCTATCCATACTGGGATTACGACAGTTCCTCGAGTTCCGGCAGCGTAACGCCAAACAATGCTACCTCGCTCTGGATCAATGCGATATATCCCTATGTCAAGTCTCCTCAGGTTTATCAGTGTCCCAATGCAAATGACCAGCGGTCACTACAAGCGACATATTTGTGGGGTTGGATAGATCCCGCTAAGATGGCTACATGCGGAATATTGCCGGCACTAATGAATGTACCGGTGCATTACGGCTACAACGAAATGATCTCGGAACTTGATCTATGTCCGGATAATAATCCATGCGCGGATAACGGTGTGGATCGTCCCTCTGAAACATTTCTTGTTGCAGACTCCGCGCAAGGTCTCACTAATACGCTGGGCGGCAGGCCGGATCGCAATAATCCTTCGGACCCGCTCCACCAGTATATAATCACCAGAGTTGCGTACGCCAACGCGCCGTTAAACTGCTTTGCTGATCCTATCGACTGCGGTGCGGCCCGCACCGGCCCGCCATCGTCATTTGCTGCTCAAATCAGCGAATACCAAGCCCAGGTACGCCACGTTACGGGAAGTAATGTCGACTTTGTGGATGGGCATGCAAAGTGGATGAACTCCAGCCTAATTACCTACGACTTGTACGGCGGGGACTATCCTGAGTAGCCTGGACTTGTTGATATTCTTCGGTTGGTCTTACCATGCTGATTTCAGGGTCTTTCCGGCATTTTCTGCTCAGGCGGTACGTCCTTCCTCATTGGCCTAAGGTAGCATTCTTAACTATCCTTACGGTCGGTAGTTTAGGATTGAGCCTGGCATCCCCATTGATTACGAAACGGTTTATCGATGAAATAGCAGCAGGGGCGCCTTCAAGACTTGTCGAACAAAGTACGCTGGCCTTTATCATCGTGGCTGTTCTTGCGCAGGCAGTTGCAGTGGCTGACGCCTTTGTTGCAGAGAATCTTGTATGGTCTTCCACAAACGCATTGCGGGTAGACCTGATCGAACATTGCCTGAATCTGGATGCTCGGTTCTTTGAAGGCCAATCGCCCGGGGCTCTGGTAGAACGGGTCGATGGCGATGTGGCCGAAGTGTCTCATTTTTTGTCCCGATTTCTTGTAAGCATCGTCATTAGCTCCCTGCAGCTTGTTGGCATTCTGGTTATTCTGGTAAGTATTAAGCCGGTGATCGGGCTTGCATTCTTGCTGTTTGCGGCGATCATGTTGGCTGCTCTGGCCGCTACCCAGCAGCTTGCAGTGCCGCATTGGGCGGCTCTTCGTGTAATTGCCACGTCGACTGGGTCCTTTGTAGAAGGGATCATAACCGGGCTAGACGACCTGGTGGCCAATGGTGGTGCGCATTACGCAATCAGGGGTTGCTATAAACTTATCCGCAAGACGTTCGTTACTTCATGGAAGGCCGCTGCGGCTTCGACAGTGACCGGGGTCGTGTTCAATACCAGCACCGCTGTGGGTAACGGCATGGCGGCTGTGTTTGGCGCATATTTTTACCTGCACGGATCAATTACGGTTGGCACTGTAGTTCTTCTCTTTAACTACGTTGCCATGTTGATCGCTCCGTTGGGCGATTTCTCAGGTCAGATTGCAGACTGGGCCAAGGCTGGGATAAGTCTGAAGCGAATCCGGACTCTGTTCGAAACCACAACGAACTTGGCGGCCGGCGATGGCACAATTTTTCCTGACGGGCCGTGTACAATCGAGTTCAACGATTTATGTTTCAGCTACCGTCCGAACGAGATGGTGCTTAAGAACGTATCGCTGCGCTTGGAGCCAGGCAAGGTATACGGTCTCGTCGGCCGAAGCGGCAGCGGAAAAACAACGCTGACGCGGCTTCTGTACCGACAGTACGATCCGAGCAGTGGATCAATTCGCTGGAATGGCGTCGATATTCGCCGATTGAATATCGATAGTTTTCAGGCCAAGATTGGGTTTGCGACCCAGGAAGTCGAGTTGTTCAAGGCTTCAGTGCGCGACAATCTGACATTCTTCAACGACGAAGTCACAGACGTAAGAATTAAAGAGATTCTAACTGATATTGGACTTGGGCCGTGGCTTAATGGCCTGCCCGATGGACTGGACACCAAGATCGATGGGACCGTCGCACTCTCTGCAGGACAAGCCCAACTACTCTCACTCGCCCGTGTGTTCCTGAAGGAGCCCAAACTCATATTGCTCGACGAAATTACGTCTCGTCTTGACGATGAGGTCGATCATGACGTTCATGCGGCCATTGATAGGCTGCTTGAAGGGCGTACTGTCTTGATCATTGCACACCATCCATCCGCCCTGAGGCGAGCCGACCAGGTGTTTTGCATGGATGACGGCATATTGCAAGCGCCTGCAATTTCTGGTCAGGCTATTCCACTGCGGTCTACGCTGACTTTCTAGAGGTTTTCGCAGGTTGAATGCCCGGCAACTACGTTTAATGTGGGGTCTTGTTGCGTTCAGGCCCGGCCTATTCGCGCTCAGCTTGTTACTGTCGCTCATTTCCTCTGCAGTTGTCTTAATTCCCGGTTGGATCAGCCAGAAGTATTACAACGAGATCATGGGGCATCATCCTTCCGCGCACCGTATAGCCACACTCATAGAGCTCTTGATCGCGTACCCGGTGGTCACCGGTTTGATAGGGTTCGGCAGTATGTCGGTGAACATGCTCTCCGGCGCGGCTGTTTCAACCATGGCGCGCGTCAATCTATTTGAAATGCTCCTTGACTCGCCATACGCCGTGCGGCAGATGGGGGCGGGTTACGTAATCGGTCTCCTCCGCGACGACGCAGATGTTGTTTGCTCGTTTGTATTTGCGCTCATCTCGACGGTGGTGAAAATAGCTTCGGTTGTTATGGTAATGGCGGTTCTTGTCCGTGTAGACCTGCAGCTGACTCTCTACGTTTTCATACCGCTCGTTCTTATTTTCCTCATCACGCAATCTTTTGGGAAAGTGCTTATCACCCGCAACCGTAAAAGCCGTGAGGCTACAACCGATGTCATGAGCACTATTATCGAAGTCTTCGGCGCCGTTCAGCCGATTCAGATCGCAGGGGCGCAGAAACATGTCGTCCAGAGGTTTCGCAAGCTCAACCTGGATAGGCGGTCGGCTTTTGTGCAGGAGCGACTGTCAAACAGCATCGTCGGCGCACTCTCGGCCACCACCAGCAGCGTAGGCATGGGAATGATCATACTGCTTGCCGGCTCATTCGTTAAATCGGGCTCAGTTTCTATCGGAGATTTGGCTTTGTTCAGCGGCTATCTCGGCATTGTAATGGGCTCGATCTCAGGCCTGAGCGGTGTGATCAGTCAATCCAAAAAAGTGGACGTATCGCTTGAGCGACTTACCGGGTGGGCTCCCGATCGGGCGACCATTGAACAGGCCCTGTTTAAGCACAGACCGGTATTTGTTACTGGTATTCTTCCTGACTTTTACGCGCCGGCAGCTGCGTACCAGCCACTTGAGCGGCTAGCTGTTTCGGGGATAACGTACCAATATCCAAACTCCCTAAATGGAATTACGGACGTTGACTTTCAAGTGAAGCGGGGGAGTATCACCGTCGTAACTGGAGGTATGGGCTCGGGTAAGTCGACGCTGCTGCGTGCGCTGCTTGGATTGATCCGGCGCGATTCCGGTTCAATTCACTGGAATCATACGGAGGTTAATAACCCTTCGGATTTCCTGCGTCCCCCTGGCTGCGCGTATACTCCGCAGGTTCCTTTGGCCTTCAATAGTACCGTAAAGGATAATATCCTGCTGGGTGCGCCGCACGATGCCGAGCGAATGGAACGAGCAATTAGCCATGCAGTATTGGAAGCAGACCTGGCTGCTGTGCCAAGCGGCGTTGAGACCATGCTGGGATCGCATGGGGTAGGTCTTTCCGGTGGACAAAAGCAGCGTCTATCCATAGCCCGAATGTTTGCCACCGATGCGGATTTGATGGTGCTTGACGATCCTACAAGCGCGTTGGACCAAGCGACCTCTGCCAAGATATGGCATAACATCCTCAGTTTAGCCGGAGACAAAACCTTTATCATAGTTACGAACAATGAAGAAGTGCTTCGACGTGCCGACAACATCATTATCATGGACGGCGGCCGAATACGCGCCTGCGGGGTGTATTCGGATCTCTATAGCTCAGACCCCTATCTGCCCCAAATCGTGGAAGCTCAGGCGGCAGCATCTTGATCAGGCTAAACACCAAATTTGAAGGAGCCTGACTTAACAATGCGCAGATATGTAGCGATGGTGGTCTTTTTTGCGATTTCGTTTGTGGCAGTCGAACTTTCCGTCTCTTACTTGCAGCCACTGCCTGTGAGGCAGGTCAATCCGCCGGGAGGATTTTCGGAGCAGCGGGCTATTCAAGACATCGAGGTTTTCGCTCGGATCCCGCATCCGTACGGGTCTGCAGCAAACCTTGCCGTGCAGAACTACCTTGTAGACCGACTAACCGCCTTGCAAACGAAGCCAAAGGCCGAAATACTGCCGGGTAAGCCTGCAGGCCGCGCGGCAAGTGCAAACTACATTCTCGCGAAGGTGCCTGGCCTAAACAGCAGCTCTCCCATTATGTTGGCGTGCCACTTCGATTCCGTGCCGATGGGGCCTGGAACCAGCGACGATGGAGCCTCTGTGGCCTCTTTATTGGAAGTTGCGCGCGACCTCAGGATTGGCGTACCGCTTAAAAATGACGTCTATCTTCTGATAACGAACAAAGAAGAATTGGGTTCTCTTGGCGCAAAAGCGTTTGCTATAAACGGTGGAGTTCCGGCAAACGTAAAGTTGGTGGGCAACTTCGAGGCAAGAGGCAGCTACGGCCCTTCATTGATGTTCGAGACTTCGGATAACAACGGGGATTTGATTACATCGTTCAAGAAGTTTGCGCCTCACCCTGTGTCCTCGTCCATATTTCCGGCAGTCTATCACACAATGCCAAACGGGACGGACTTTACGATCTTTAAGTCCGTTGGCTTAAAAGGGTTCAATTTTGCCTACATAAACGGAATACGGGACTACCATCACAGCACGGATAACTTGCGAAATATAGATCCCCGAAGCCTTCAAAGTCAAGGAGACAATGTCCTTGCTCTGGCGGAATACTACGGGCACAATGATTATCACGAAACCGATACGGGCGATGCGACCTTCTTTGTCATACCTCAATACGGCATGGTGGCGTATGGTTTAGATTGGGCGTATGGTCTTGCAGCCGCAACGGTATTGCTGTTCGGAGCATTGATCGTGTTTATGCTGCGCCGTCGCGCGGAGGGCAAGCGCACCGATGTAAATCTAAGGTCCCTTGGTGGCGCGATTGTGTCGGCGATCCTTGCGCTTGTTTTCGCCATGCTGGTGGCGGAAATAGTATCTCGCTTAGCCTATTCTTTCTTTGGCGCGAAGAGAATCGTTCCGGACGGGCAAGTTTATTTAGTTGTGCTTCAATCACTAAGCTTCGGGGCAGTATGGCTTTCGATATGGGCGACAAGGAAGTTAATCTCCGTCTCCTCACACGCGTTGAGCCACATGGCCCTGTGGCTTGCAGGTTCGATTGCGCTTGCGGCTACTATGCCCGCTGCAAGTTATATTTTGGTCCTGCCGCTATTGTTCGTTGCCGCCGCCTGGATTCTCTACACAGCACTCCCAACCCACCGGCTTTGGGCGACTTTCGTCTCGCTGGTTGCCTTTTCGGCTGCCGGGTTTTGCTC
>Ga0302315_10001032_pt1 | contig 29553 bp, 24 predicted proteins | sample III_Palsa_N3_1_FD_200532 | JGI IMG/M metagenome (GOLD analysis project Ga0302315, IMG submission 200532) | Peat permafrost microbial communities from Stordalen Mire near Abisko, Sweden - III_Palsa_N3_1 | ecosystem: Environmental > Terrestrial > Soil > Palsa > Peat permafrost | place: Sweden...
CTCAGCATGATTTTTATGAGAATGGTATAGAAGTCGATGCTTCGGATGAACGTAGTGGCGTCCCGGAAAATCCCGGGTTGAATTAGACCGATGCCGAGGATGGCCAGGGACGCCACCAATGATATAATCATGACGCCGATAATGTCAGGTAGTTTGATAAATCGGTAGTTAATATAGCTGAATAGAGCGGCCAGGACGGTTATGATGGCCAGGGCATTATACAGTTGCATATGCATAAAAATATAACAAAAAAAACGGTCCATCCTTCAAATAATAAGAGAGGCCGCCCTTTTTTGGGCGGCCCCGTACACTACGAAAACACAGTTTACATATTAGTTTTCCTGGAATTTTTTATAGTCCAGCCCTAAATTCTCCAGCAGGCTGACGAACATCCCCCTGGTATTTTTGACATTTCTGATCTCTTCTATTTTGTCGTCTTTCAGCGTTATTTCGAGCTCAGCCAGTAAGCCGTCAACTTTTTTGTTGGTGGCAGGAATTTCATGCCATCCTCGCATTAAGGCGGGAATAGAGTGAGAATTAGTGCCCGTAATTTTCAATTTTGCCGTCACTTTGTCACCATTCGTTTTGACATTTTGAATGGTGAACTTCAAGTCGGGTATGCCCTCACGAAGGGAACGAAATGCGGAGATATAGATTGGCCTGTTTACCTCTTTTCCTAACAGGAGAGCTCTGAAATCATCCGCCAATATGGAGTTGGCCCTTTCAAATTTGCCGGTTTCGATATCGGTAAATACTTCGGTAATTAAACTATTCGTGTTCATTTTAAAAATCCTCCTTTTTTGTTAATAATTAAAATACATAAAAAAACTTTCCAACGTGACATGCTATTTCGGGGATGTGCACATTACTAGCTGTTCAGGATTGAACTGTTATCGGTCTTCTTATTGAAAGTTATCTTACTGCAGGAGACAAAATAAAATTACGTCATTAAATAAACTTAATCAGTATAGAACAAGTATCATAGCAAACATTTAACACAGTTGACCAGTTTTTAAAATCTGGAATTAATAAAAGCATGTATCCTATACAGTTATATCTGTAGTTAATTTGTTGGTATTCTCATTTATCAATTTACCTGAAAGTCAATGATCCGCCAATAGTTGACCATTCGGGTTAAAGAATAGGATTTTTCTGCCCTGATCACTCTTCGTTACTACAATATGATATTGGGTCACCCCGCCCGACAATTGCAAGATATAAGCAGACGTCCCCTTCCAATCGGCGTATTTACAAGATTTCAGGCTGTCCGCGACTATTGGTGGCAGGCTATCCCATTGAATTGCCTCCTCGGTACTGATCCAGCTGCCGGTAGTCGCAAACTTCGCTTCACACCGCACGCCCTTGATATTGAAAAAGGCGGCAAAATTGTTTATTTTATCTTTCCATTGTACGTCCAAAGCGTCAGGAAACATTTTATTAAAGTTACTGGTAACCTCTGAAGGGGTGGGTCTGGCTTGCCCAAGGCAAAGCATGCTCATTAGATTCAGACCTACCAGCAATACCCATAAGTTAAGTTGCTTCATATTGGCGTTTTTATGGCAATCGCTCAAAAAATTATAACTGCTGAAGTCAAATCAAACGTAAAAAATAGTTCTTAAAAAGACATTAGAAATGGATTAGAATTCTGTTAGAAATTCGTAGGCAAATGCAGAAGATTTTCAATCTCTAATCCCATTCTAATACCGATCTAATTGTCTTTTAATCCGTGCGGTTTACTTTAGAAAGAACATTAAAATGGTGGATCTTATGACCCAGGCATCTGATAAAACCAAATAAGACCAACTTAAACTAAGGAATGATTATGAAAAAGCTACTTTTTGCGGGTGTGATCATATTAATGATGGGTGGCCTCAAGGCTCAGTCGATAGTGGAAGCGCGGAAACTGCTGTATTACGAACGCTACGACGGGGCCGCCCATCAATTGCAGGCGCTGCTGAAAGCAGACCCTAACAATACAGAGGCCTGGTGGCTGCTGACCGAAGTCTATTTGCACCGGCATCAGCTGCAGCAAATAAGCGATAGCCTGAATAAGATGCCGGTATCTTTGGGCGAACAGCCCTTCGCCCTCTGCGCGAAGGGGCAGATCCTGCTGGAACAACACCAAAAAGATAGCGCAGCGTTATATTTCAATAAGGCCCTGGCCATTACCAGGGGAAAAGATCCTGTCATCCTTTCTGCCATCGCTCAGGCGCATCAGGAGACTGATTCCGGGGATGCGCAATATGCCGTAGAACTGTTGAATAAGGCGATAAAAAAAGAAAAACATAACCCGGAACTATACGTAGAGCTCGGCGATGCTTATCGAAGGCTCGGGGATGGGGGCGGTTCCTACCAGGCCTACCAGGATGCGCTGGCTGAGAACGGCAAATATGCGAAGGCTCTGTACAAGACCGGGAAGATATTCGTTACACAGAATAATCCCGAACAGTATCTGAAGTACTTCAATGCTGCCATCGCCGCCGACAGCCTCTATGCGCCCGCCTGGTACGAGCTATATTATCACTATTATTTCCGGGATGTCAACAAGGCCATGGACAATCTCAAACATTATATCGCGACAACGGACCCGGGCATCCTGAACGATTATCTGGTCACCGATTTGCTGTACTCGTCACGAAAGTATCAGGAGGCTATCCAAAAGGCCCAACAACTGATCGATCAACTGGGCGGAACCTCAGAACCCCGGTTGTACAAGCTGATCGCATATTCTTATAAAGAACTGCGCGATTCCGCAAAAGCCCTGGATTTCATGCAAAAATATTTTAGCAGACAATCAGATACCGGATTTGTCGTCAAGGATTACGAGACCATGGGTCAAATTTATGACATGCTGAACAGTCCGGATTCGGCGGTCGCCTACTATGTCAAAGCGAGTACCCTGGAAAAGGACAGTATAGAACGTATAGCCTATGCCAAAAAAATAGCCGGATTGTACAAAAAAGTAGAAGATTATTCTAGCCAGGCATTATGGCTGGGGAAGTATTACCAGGGAAATTCAAAAGCTACTAATCTTGATCTTTTTAATTGGGGGCTGGCTTCATATATGGCAAAGGAGTACCCGATGGCTGATAGTATTTTCGGGATGTATGAAACAAAGTACCCTGAGCAGGATTTCGGCTATTACTGGCGGGCGAGGAGTGACGTGGCCATCGACACAGCGATGCAGACAGGAATGGCTATTCCGCACTATCAGAGGCTGATTGAAATCATCGGCAAAGACACGTCAAACAGAACGAACCGTAAGCATCTGATCGAATCCTATGGCTATATTGCGGCGTATAAGGCGAATATGGAAAAAGACTATTCCGGTTCCATTGACTATTTCGAAAAGCTGCTGGAACTTGACCCGACCAATTCGGATGCGCGGAGATATGTCGAGATCCTTAAAAAGAACCTGAGCAAGGTTGAATTAAAGGCTTCGGCAAACGCCACTCAAAATGGGCATGGACGCTAAGAGCCGGCAATAAATACATGTTGCTGCGATTCGGCTTTGTCGCCTTCGGGAATGATGTAGTCCCATTTGTCGACTGGAGTGCTGTTTTTAATGGATTTGACAGTTGTGTCGACGAGGATTTTTGCGTTTTCCCAATGTACTGCTGTGATGTGGCGGACGGCTACCAGGACATTTTTGCCACCGATCCAATGGTGCGTGTGGACGACGAGGTAGGAAATCTGCCAGGTCTGATCGTCGACGATGAAGTCGTTGACGTGGCCGATGTGGCCGTCGATGGCGTGGAGGTGGTATCCGGTGATTTTGTGACAGCTTCTCAGGTGGGGGTCTTCGGTGGGTTTCTTTGTTGTTTCCGGCGCCCTTATCAGGTCGGGGTCGATGACAGGCGAAGATGGAATAACGCCCCAGACGTGGCCTGGAATGAAGGCTGTGTTCCAATAGGGCTGCCAGGCATCATAGTCGACTAATTGTTCCTCGTGTTGACGCGAGACGGGCTTGTGGGTATCGATGGCCGGGCTGTTGCGTACTTGTTCGCGGGTGAGGTTTACGGGGAATATCCCGGATTCCCAGGAATGTTTCAGGAGGGCGTGGGGGGAGATCAACACTTCGCGCCCAGACAGCCAGGTGCCGGTTTTTACGATCAGGTATCGGATGGTCCAGGTTTGGTCATCAAAGTAGAAATCTTCCACTTTCCCAATTTCTCCGTCGGTGGCGTCCAGGTTGTTGCCAATTAAATTTTTTATAGTTCGTTGCATATAATATTCTTTCGGGTGATTTAATGCCTGGTATCTACGTCGGGGCCGATAAAGTTAATGGATCGGGGAGGCTGAATTGTTACACATTAACGGGAGACGATTACAAGATTCACACATTTAATATCGGTGCTGATAAAATGTGAATCATGTAACAAAACGATGGAAATGAATAAAGATAACAGGGATAGCGGTCGTACCTTCCACATCATATCTTAGATACTCGCTACCTAATCATTTTTAAAAATAAATATTATGCTGTATAACGGCGGTTTTTGGGGAATGCACCTCATTTGGTGGTTCATTTGGATGGGTTTGATCTTTTGGATATTCGCAACACCGTATAGTATTCCAGGTCAGCGATATAAAAGGGATACGGCATTCGATATCCTGCGCAAAAGGTTTGCTGCAGGAGAATTGACCACGGAAGAGTACAAGGAGAAGAAAAAGCTGTTGGAAGTCGATTTAGGGAAGGTCTGAACGCCTGTCCCGGAAACTAATGGGCGGAATAATGACTAACACAGAAATGGATATTGCAGAAAAGGTCAAGCCGACCATCGTCGTCATTTTTGGCGGCTGCGGTGACCTGACGAATAGAAAATTGATGCCCGCCCTCTACAATCTTTACCTGTCGGGCCTGTTACCGGAAAGACTGGCGATATGGGGACTGGATATTAAAAATATTGGAGAGGCTGCCTATATAACGGCCTTGCGTGAAGGCGTGGACAAATATTCCCGTACTGGAAAAACGGTAAAGAGTCAGTGGAGCCGGTTTGCAAAATTTCTTCACTACCAAAAGGCGGATTTTACCAATAAGACAACTTATTCCGTGCTGAAAAAGGAAATCGGCGTGCTGGAGAAGGATTGGAAAGGACCGGCTCAAAGGATATATTATATGGCGATCCCGCCCCGGTTTATTGAGCCGATCGCTCGCAAATTAGGCGAGACGCGGCTGGCTGATAATAAATTGCTGCATCGGATCGTCGTGGAAAAGCCATTTGGTCACGATCTTCAAAGCGCCAAAGAGCTGAACAACATGTTATCCGGCATCTTTGACGAAACGCAAATATACCGGATCGATCATTACCTTGGGAAGGAAACGGTTCAGAATATTCTCGCGTTTCGTTTTGCCAATGCCCTGTTCGAGCCGATCTGGAACCGGAATTATATCGAAAATATTCAGATCACCGTAGCGGAACAACTGGGTGTAGGAAGCCGGGGAGGCTATTACGAGCAGGCCGGGGCCTTACGGGATATGATCCAGAGTCATTTGTTGCAGCTGCTTTGCCTGATCGCTATGGAGCCGCCGGTGTCCTTTGAAGCCGATGAGATAAGAGATCACAAAGTGGAGGTGCTCCGTGCTATCCGGGAGATCAGGAAGGAAGAAGTGCATTTGAATGCCGTCCGGGGCCAATACGACCATGGATGGATAGAAGGCAAAAAGGTAAAGGCATACCGGCAGGAACCCGGTGTGGACCCTGCATCTAATACAGAGACTTTTGCCGCCATCAAATTTTATGTGGACAACTGGCGCTGGCAGGGAGTACCCTTTTATGTGCGGACGGGCAAGCGGATGAATGAATCCATTTCACTCATTGCCATCCAGTTCAAAGCCGCTCCCCACCGTTCTTTTCCACCCGACGCGCGGAAAAGCTGGGAGCCCAACCGCCTCATCCTGAACATACAGCCGAATATGGGTATCCGGCTTCGCTTCCAGGGGAAACAACCCGGGCTGAAGATGCTGCTGAATGCGGTAGATATGGTATTCGATTACAGCGCCTCCTATACCAGCGGCACCCCCGAAGCCTATGAAACGCTCCTGCTGGATGTCATGCAGGGGGACGCAACCCTGTTTATGCGGGCGGACCAGGTGGATGCCGCTTGGGGCATTTTAATGCCCATCATCCATGCCTGGAAAGAAAATACCGCCAGCGACTTTCCGAATTATGCCTCAGGGATCGAAGGGCCGCAGGACGCGGAGGCCCTGATAGCGAGGGACGGGAATAACTGGATCCTTGTACCGTTGAGGCCGGATAATGGTAAAAAATGAAAACACCAACGAACAGTATACTTACGCTCAATGGAGGTTCTTCCAGCATTAAGTTCTCTTTTTACAAAAAGGAGGAATCGCTGCAGCAATTGTTCTATGGTGAAATGGAAAATATCGGCCTGGACGACACCAGGATAAGTTGTATCAATCGGGTCACGGGCGAAAAATATACCGCCGGCGTCAAGGCTGTAGATCATGCGGTGGCGGCAACGGTCATCACCGACTGGCTGGAGCGACAGAAGGGCTTTGGCCCTGTGAAGGCCATCGGACACCGAAAAGCTGAACCCTGCCGAGTTCAGTCATCTCGTCAATCACGAATCCGGCCTGCTGGGTATTTCGGAGACAAGCCCTGACATGCGGGAGCTGCTAAAAATAAAGGACACGGACAGCCGGGCGGCAGAAACCATCGACCTGTTCTGTTACCAGGCCCGGAAATGGATCGGCTCTTTTGCCACGGTGTTAGGCGGGGTAGATACGCTGGTATTTTCAGGAGGCATTGGGGAAAATTCCCCGGAGATCAGGCATAGGATATGCGAAAATCTTGGGTTTCTAGGCGTGGAACTGGATATAGGAAAGAATGCAACAAATGAAGCCATCATTTCCAGCGGGACCGGGAAGGTTTCCGTAAGGGTGATGAACACTAATGAGGAAGTAATGATCGCCAGGCTGGTTTGTCAGGTGTTGGATTATTAATGCGAAACGAGCAAAGATGAGAGCAAAAATCATTGCCGCTAATTGGAAAATGAATATGGAATATCCGGCAGGGCTTGCCTTGTTTTCCGACATGATCGATATGATCCACACGGAAGTGACGGGTTTCCAGCAAACGGTCATTTGCTGCCCGTTTATACATTTGCATGCCCTCGCACAACTGGCCGTTGGGCATGTATCGATCTCGGTCGGGGCGGAAAATTGCCATGAAGCTGAATCGGGCGCCTTCACGGGTGAGATCTCCGCTGGAATGGTCCGGTCTACCGGAGCAGACTATGTCATCATAGGACATTCGGAGCGCCGGAAATATGCCGGCGAGACCAGCACGCTGGTTTGTAAAAAGACGGAAATTGCTCTGAGCCACGCCTTAAAACCTATCGTATGCATCGGCGAAACAAAGGAAGAGCGTGCCGCGAACCAGCAATTCGGCATTCTAAAGCGGCAGCTGGATGAGAGCGCCTTTCCCATCGACACGGACCGGTTCAGCAAGTTGGTCATAGCATATGAGCCCATCTGGGCCATTGGCACGGGCCAAACCGCGTCGGCCGCTCAGGCGCAGGAGGTACATCGGTTTATCCGCGATGAGATCGCTGGCAGGTACGGGCAGGAAACGGCGAATAATACCACCCTCTTGTATGGCGGAAGCTGTAAGCCGGACAATGCAGCGGAGTTGTTTTCCCAGGCGGACATCGATGGGGGCCTTATCGGGGGAGCGTCCCTGAACGCGCGGGAGTTTGTCGACATTGTGAAAGTGTACAATTAAAATTATGAACGACATCGCCATTAAAACCCTGTTCCTGGATGCGTTTACCAACTAAATTCCGGCAATTCCTGGATGAAACGGGAGGAATGACACTCTTTACCGGGAGGTTCTTTTCGCAGGAGTTCAGACCTCGTTTCGAGTTCAGGGAGCTGATCACGCAGTGTTATATCATTGGCTATAATTCCCTGCCCCTGGTGGGGCTGACGGGTTTTATCATGGGGCTCGTATTGACAATGCAGTTACGGCCTTCGCTGGTGGTGTACGGGGTTCAGTCCCAACTGCCGGTCATGGTGGGTGTTGCCATAGTCAGGGAAATCGGACCGGTCATTACGGCGCTGATCTTCGCCGGTAAGATTGGCAGCAGTATCGGGGCGGAACTGGGCTCGATGAAGGTGACCGAGCAGATCGATGCGATGGAAGTCAGCGGTACCAATCCTTTTAAATACCTGGTGGTCACGAGGGTGGTGGCGGCAACGCTGATGTTGCCGATACTGGTGGTATTGGGCGATACGATTTCATTAGTGGGCGCCTATATCGGGGTGAACATCCGGTCAGTGACGAGTTTCAGCTTGTTTTTCAGGCAGGTGTTCGCTGGCCTGGGTTTTGGTGACGTGCTGCCGGCGGTGATCAAGACGTTCCTTTTCGGTTTTGCCATTGGGATAGTGGGATGTTACCAGGGCTACAATTCCCGGAATGGAACGCAAGGGGTGGGAAGATCGGCCAACTCAGCAGTGGTGATCTCTTCGATCCTGGTCTTCATCATCGATTTAATGGTGGTCCAGGTGACCGCTTTAATGGGGCTAAACTAAAAAAATGGAACCGGTCATTTTGATTGAACATGTCTGCAAGCGCTTTGGGGCCAACGTGGTCCTGAATGATTTTAACCTGGTCGTGGGGAAGGAGGAAAATGTGGTGGTGTTGGGTAAATCCGGGAGCGGAAAATCGGTGTTGATCAAATGTATCATCGGCTTGCTGCATGCGGATAAGGGTAGGATAATTATGCTGGGCAAAAACATCCCGGACCTGAACTACGATGACCTGGACAAGGTGCGGGCTAAAGTGGGTTTTCTGTTCCAGAGCAATGCGTTGTATGATTCCATGACGGTAAGGAAAAACCTGGAGTTCCCGTTACGCCGCCATTGGTTCGATCTGTCGCAGGATAAAATTGATGGCATGGTGCAGGAAGCGTTGGAGAATGTAGGTCTGGCCGATACGGTTGACATGATGCCGGAGGAGTTGTCCGGCGGAATGAGTAAGCGGGTCGCGTTGGCAAGGACATTGATCCTGAAGCCGGAGATTATTTTGTATGACGAACCGACGACGGGATTGGACCCGGTGACGGGCAGGGAGATCAGTACGCTGATTGTAGACATCCAACGAAAGTTTCATACGGCGTCGATAGTTATATCACATGATATGCACTGCGTAAAGCTGGTATCGGATAGGGTGGCACTGCTCGATGGCGGGAAGTGTTACTGGCAGGGAAAATTTGAAGAAATGGAAAATTCCGGGGACGGAGTATTAAAGCAATTTTTCGAATAAATCTAAATATATGGCAGAAGGGATTACTAAAAATGCAGAAGGCATTACCACCAGTGTTAAACTGGGGCTTTTTGTACTTGCCGGGTTGTCCGTGCTGATCCTGACGCTCTACCTGATCGGCAAGAGCCAAAACCTTTTTGGGTCGAATGTGGAGCTGAAGGCAAGGTTCAGGAACGTGAGCGGGCTGATGAGCGGCAGCAATATCCTTTTTTCCGGCATTCAGGTCGGGACGGTGAATAAGATTCATATCATCGACGACACAACCATTGAAGTGGGTTTCCTGGTGGATAAGCAAATGTTACCTTACATCCATCGGAATGCACGCGTATCAATTGGGACGGAAGGGTTGATGGGCAACAAGATCATCAATATCCTGCCGATGAATGGATCGTCACCGCCTATCCGTGAAGGTGAATTGTTATCTGCAAGCCAGGACGTCAGTACGGATGAAATGTTGGCGACGCTGGATAAAACCAATATGAATATTGCGGCTATTTCGGAGGGATTAAAAAGTTCGGTACAACGTCTCAATGATAGCAAGGCGTTATGGGGCATTTTAAATGATTCAAGTCTCGCCTTAAATATGAAAGCTTCCATGGAGAACATCAGTCGGGGAAGCGTTAATGTGAATGCAGTGACGCAGGATCTTCGTTCGATGATCGCGGATGTAAAGAACGGGAAAGGGTCTGTTGGGGTCCTGCTCAGAGATACGGCCTTTTCAGCTAACCTGGAGCAGACGCTGGCGAAAATCAAAACGGTGGGAGATAAGGCGGCGGCCCTGGGCGATGAGCTTGACCAAATGGTGGGCGCTATCCGGAGCGATATCGATCACGGGACCGGGACCGTTCATGCCTTGCTGGACGATTCGTCTCTAACCATGAAGCTGAGCGCGACGATGGATAATGTACAGAGGGGAACGGAATCGTTCAGCCAGGATATGGAAGCTCTGAAGCATAACTTTCTATTGCGGGGCTACTTCCGGAAACTGGGCAAGCAGCAGAAAAAAGACAGTATAGCCGCGCTGCAGCGATTGGCTATCAATTAAAAAAATGATCTGGATATGGAACGCAATATTAGTAGTCTCGTAGGTTACCGGGTGGTGACGACAGACGGGGAGATTGGTAAAGTGGATGAATTTTACTTTGATGACCAAACCTGGACGATACGCTATGCGATCGTAAAAATGGAGGAAGGGCTGCGCGGCCGGAAGGTATTGGTTGCTGCCGGCGTGCTGGCAAAGAATGACGGGGAGCCGGGCGTATTTTTTGTTCCCTATACGAAGGGTCAGGTATTAGGCAGTCCCTTTATCGATATCGCCGAACCTGTGACCCGGCAGAAGGAGGATGATTTGTATTGGCATTATGGAGGCAATAGGTATTGGGAAAACGGCGAGTCTACGGGAGGACTGCGCAGCTCACTGTATGTAAACGGCTTCCACGTTCATGCCACGGACGGTGAATTCGGTTCTATCTGCGATTTGATCCTGGATGACAGGACCTGGAAGGTACACAGCCTGGTGGTGGATTTGCGTGCGTTGACGGGCGGAAAGCAGGTGCTGATTCCGCTGGAGCATTTGTTGGAAATACGATGGGCAGATGGCGAATTGTACCTGGATGAAAAGATTGCTGAGGTGGAGGATATAAACATTATAAAACAAATGATATGACAGAACAAAATTACGACTACGGAATGATCGGTCTGGGAACGATGGGTCGAAACCTCGTTTTCAATATGAACGACCACGGCTATAGTGTAGCCGGTTTTGACAAGGATGGAGTGCAGGTCGAAAAACTAAAAAAAGAAGCTGGCAGCCGGAAGGTCCTCGGCGTACCCGACCTGGCCGCATTCGTACAGGCGTTAAAAGTCCCCAGGGTCATCCTGATGCTCGTACCTGCCGGCAAGGTCGTGGACGCCGTCATCGACGAGCTGAGGCCCCTTTTATCTGCCGACGACCTTTTGATGGACTGCGGTAATTCGCATTTCAGCGATACCGATAACCGGGACCAGGAGCTGAAAAAATCCACGATCCACTTCATGGGCGTCGGGATCTCAGGTGGTGAGGCCGGAGCGCGCTACGGCCCGAGCATCATGCCGGGCGGACCTAAAGCGATCTATGCACGTGTCGCGCCGATGCTGGAAGCTGTTTCCGCAAAGGTAAATAACGAGCCCTGTGTCACCTGGCTCGGACCCGGTTCGGCCGGCCACTATGTTAAGATGGTGCATAATGGTATCGAATACGGATTAATGCAACTGATCTCCGAAGCTTATGATCTGTTGAAGTTGGCGGGGAAAATGGATAATGATGCTTTGCACAGGGTTTTTTCCGGTTGGAATAAAGGACGGCTGCAATCCTACCTGATGGAGATCACCGCCGCTATTTTTGTTCAAAAAGACACTTTGGGTAGCGGGCGTCTCGTCGACATGATCCTGGACAGCACCGACCAGAACGGCACGGGTGCGTGGACATCCCAGGACGCTTTGAATTTGAAAGTGCCCGTACCCAATATCGATATTGCCGTCTCGATGAGGAATGTATCAGCGTATAAGACAGACCGCGAACACTTTCAGCATATCTTCAAGGGACCGGCAAAGACCTTTTCCGGCGACATAAGTGAGCTGGCGGGCAACCTGGAACAGGCGCTCTATTTTTCGATGACCGCTACCTATATCCAGGGAATGGCCTTGCTCGGTGCGGCTTCAGCGAAATATGCCTATCAATTTCCCATGGAGGGCATAGCAAAAATATGGAGGGGAGGATGTATCATCCGAGCAGCCTTACTGGATGATATTTGTTCCGCATTCGCCAGGCAACCGGAGCTGGATACCCTGTTGTCCGATGAGGTATTCGCCGGAAAGCTGATGCAGGCACAAAAGGCTATCCGGCGGGTGATTCAGACAGGCGTCCGGGAGGGTATACCCCTCCCCGGAATGATGGGCGCGCTCGCCTGGTTCGATAGCTATCGCAGCGGCTGGCTGCCCGCGAACCTGGTGCAGGCACAACGGGATTTCTTTGGCGCTCACACCTATAAGCGGAATGACCGGGCGGGTATTTTTCATACCCTTTGGGCTGAAAAGAGCGAATGATGCGCTTGCCAGCGATCAGTAAACCATAGGAATGATGTTCTTCAAAATCTCGTCTTTCAATCGCGTGGCGAATGGTGGCATAGTTTACTGTTTATAGTGACCGGGATGTCTTTCCCGAACGCCAATGTTCTTCAATCTGTTCAAGACTTTTCCCTTTTGTTTCAGGAACGTACTTATAAAAAAAGATCCACGCCCCGATCGCTATTACGCCATAAAGCCAAAAGGTCAATGCATGCCCTAGAAATGCCACTAAACTCAGGAAAGTAACCGCTACTATAAGATTGAAAGCCCAATTTGTAACTGTTACTGCGCTCATAGCGGCGCCCCGAACCCTCAGGGGATAGATCTCAGAAATTAACAGCCAGAAGATGGGCCCAAGCCCAAAGGCGAAACATGAAACATAAATACCAAGGCCCGCCATAGCAACATAGCTTTTTAAACTTGCCAACTGTGGAAATTGAAAAGCGGCCCCAAGGATTGCGAGGCCGATAACCTGACCGGCGACTCCGGTTAATAACAAAGGTCTTCTTCCAACCTGGTCGAGCAGGAAGATGGCCAGGACATGAAAGCACCACATTACGCCTGCAAGGGCGGCTCCTGCCAATATCGCGGGGCCTGCGGCATTAATACCGGCAAACTTGAAAATGGTGGGAGAATAATAGATGACCGTATTAATGCCTGTTAACTGCTGAAATATCGCCAACCCTAAACCGGCAATCAACGGCATTTTTAGCGAATGCTGGAATAATCCTTTAAAACCACCCTTGCCCTGCTTTTCCATGCTTTTTTGGATCTCAGTAATTTCCGGCGTTACATCTGTTTCCGTTCGCACACGTTGTAAAACCAGCTTCGCTTCTTTCACTTTTGATCTACTAATCAGCCAGCGGGGACTAGCAGGTAGAAACCACATACCGATAACAAGGCCGATAGATGGTATAGCAGCAAGGCCAAACATATATCTCCACCCCTCGCTGCCGGAGAAGGCATAATCAACCAGGTAGGCAATTACAATTCCTGTGGTAATGGCAAGCATGTTAACCGCTACCAATGACCCGCGAACCTTAGCCGGCACCAATTCGCCTATATACATCGGGGAAATAAATGAAGCGATACCAATAGCGATTCCACTAATCAACCTTCCGGCAATTAACCAGGTAATTGTAGGGGCCAGGGCGGTGCCAACGGCGCTGATAGTGAAAATAATGCCGGCAAGTATTATCATTTTACGTCGTCCATAGCGATTGGTAAGTACGCCGCCAATCACTGCGCCAACGATTGCGCCCACTAAAACGGAACTAACCACTATTTCCTCCATGGTGGCTGACAGGGAAAACTGTTTTTGAATGAACAGTATAGCCCCCGAAATAACACCCGTATCATAGCCGAAGAGCAGCCCGCCGACTGCCGCAACACCTACGGCGACATAGACAAAACCTTTCAAACCTTTTTTATCGTTTTCTTTATTTTCCATAATCTTTTAAATAAATTAGAAATGGAAACGATTTAATACAAAGGTGATTATCTCTAAAGGATAATCGTTATAGAAATTTTAGAAAAAGTTACATTATTCATAAACTGCAAAAGAGTTTAAGGCGATAATGGTTTATAGTAGTGACTCGGAACATAAATATTTCATATTTCTTCTTCCGCTTCCTATGGGTTGATGGAGTTGGTCATTGTTTGAATAACAAGGAAGAACCACAGCTATGTATGATTCTTCCCTGTAGAGATCATGGCCAGTCTAAATCGCACTTACTTGCCTTTCAAGGCATGATGTTTTGCGTCTTCTTTTTGATGCTCGTTGGCCAAGGCAGAATGACCAAGAGCGACAACCGTACTTTCTGCGGCTTTGTCATGGGCCCCCGTCTCATGATGACGGGAAGCCTCCAGGTGGTTTTTGGCGGCCAGTTGATGGTGTTCCGCTGCCTTTTTGTGATTTTCAATTCCTTTCAGATTTTCAGCAGGGGAAATATCTGTCTTCTCTGTTTTCGCCGGAGTAGCGGTAGTTGCTGTACTTGACATATAGTTTCATTTTTTTGTTGTGAATGCTTTTTCACAATGATGCAAAGGTGAGTAGAGTAAGGCTGGATTTGTTATATGAAAGTCTCTATTTATTACATCATTCACATTATATGCCGGATCCAACATATTACCCGTGAGGATTTTAAGATTCACACCTTTACTGTCAGCACTGATAAGATGTGAATAATGAAACAAAACGATGTAAATGAATAACGATTACCGGAACGGCGCAGTGTACCTTTCCGATCGAATTGTAAGATGCAATATTGATCATTTTTAATGGGGCCGGCCCAAGAAGTGGGTCGGCTCATGTTCGGGTAACAGGGACCTTTATTGAAATTATTCATTAAAAAATGAATGGAATTAACATTTTTGTCTTCTTAGAATAATCGTCATATTCCTTTCCGTATTTTTCCTTCAAATATTTGTCTAGTTTGGGTGCATTGTAAAAAGAAAAAAAACTGAATAAAAAAACAGGAATGGTAACTGACCAAATATTTTTTGTAATGAGCGCATAAGCAGTTACCCATAAGAGGTCTCCGAAATAATTGATATGCCTAGAATATTTGAAAAGGCCTTCTGTATAAATGTTCCCTTTGTTTTCGGGTTTATTTTTCCAGTTATTTCTCAAAATTTCTCCCGCGCTGTTAAGAACACATCCTATTATAAATATTGTAAGGGCAAAATAATCAAGCCCGTCGATAGGCCGGGAAATGGGCAATACAAGCAACGGAAATCCTATGAAATAAAGAGCAAATGCTAAGGGAATGCTCACACTTTCTTCCCAGGGTATTTTTCTTTTTAACAGGAAAATCATCATATACGTAAGTCGCAGGAAAATAATAATGTTAAATGTAAAAATTATGATCCTTCTGTTAATATTGAAAGCTGCATTGCCAATGTCTAAATGGTCTTTAACCCAGGCCCCGCCACTTTTAAATAAGATCCAATAAGACAGCCACAGCAATAAGACCTCAATAAAGTGTATTACTGCTTTCTGCGGGATGCTTTTGCCTTTTTGCCCATATAAGTCCATATTATAGTTATTCAATGAACGTTTCTGCCGGTAACGAGGTGATTTATAATTTATTGACGTTCGAGTTCTTCATAGGTACCCTGCGCGAAACATCGCCCCTTCCCTTTAGTACAATTTTTCCTTGATATTTTCGTGGGTGGCCGGGTAAACTAATCCGTCAATATGGGTCAGTTGATGTTCGGCTTTGTCGTGGTATTTCAGGTGCTTTAAAAGATGGGTAATGATAGCGATATGGGCCGTCTTCTTATCCTCCGCATTGACGACAAACCAGGGGGCATAGTCGAAGTTGGTTTTCTCCAGCATTTTGTCCCGGGTATCCGAATATTCCTTCCATTCCTTCCGGGCATCCATATCAATAGGACTCAGTTTCCATTTCTTCAGGGGGTCGGTTTCCCGGGAGTCGATCCTTTTTTCCTGTTCTTTTTTGCTGATGTCCAGGTAGTATTTCAGGATGATGAAGCCCGCATCGTGTAGGATCTTCTCGAATAATTCCACCTCCGAAAAGAAGGATTTGTATTCCTTGTCGCTGCAAAAATGCATCACCTTTTCCACGCCCAGGCGATTGTACCAGCTCCGGTTAAAAAGGGTCAATTCTCCTGCGATAGGCAGGTGAAGGACATACCGCTGAAAATACCATTCTTTTTCCTCCCGGTCCGAGGGTTTGCCCAAGGCCACTACTTTCGTTTCCCTCGGGCTAAGATGTTTGATGATATTTTTAATAGTGCCATCCTTGCCAGCGGTGTCCCTTCCTTCAAGGATCACCAGCAGCTTGAGCTTGGAGGAGATGATTTCCTTCTGGAGCTTGACCAGCTCTACATAAAGCCCATGGGCCGTTTTTTTTATTTCTTTCTTTATCATAATGATGGTGTTAATGTATATTTATTTATTTGTTGCGCTGCTGATTTTCTCGATAGGGTAATGTCAACCTGGTGATCGGTGCCGTCGTCGGTTAGGGTGATCACGTTTCCTTGCTGTTGTATATCATCCAGGACGGCGTTGGTCTTCTCACTGCTTCTATTTTGTGTGATGACGATATGATAGAGCGTATTTTTATACCGATAATGAATTTTAAAGGAGCCCCATTCTTCGGGTATACAGGGGACAAATGTCAATTGGTTTCCCACCTGCTGCAGGCCGAGCAAGGATTCTATGATAAGCCGGTACAGCCAGCCGGCGGAACCCGTATACCAGGTCCAGCCCCCTCGTCCGGCGTGTGGCGCGAGCGAATATACATCTGCGGCGAGCACATAGGGTTCCACTTTATAAGTGTTTATGTCACCGGCGGTAAGACCGTGGTTGACAGGGTTGATCAGTTGTAATAATTCCCATACGCGTTTGTTATTGCCCAGCCGGGCAAAGGCAATGATCATCCATACTGCCGCATGCGTGTATTGGCCGCCATTTTCCCGGATGCCGGGCACATAGCCTTTGATGTAACCGGGATTGAGCGTTGACTTGTCGAAAGGCGGCGTCAGAAGCCGGATGATTCCCGTTTCCTTTTTTACCAGCAGTTGGTAGGCCGTCTCCATAGCGATCACGGTCCTGCCGGGGTCACCAGCCCCTGATAGAACGGCCCAGCTTTGCGCGATGGAATCAATTTTACATTCTTCATCTGTATCTGATCCAAGCGGGGTGCCGTCATCGAACCAGGCTCGGATATATCGGTCTTTATCCCATGCGTGCAGGTCGATATTTTCTTTTAGCTGTCGCGCCTGGTTTTTACATTCTGCGGCAAATGCGGGGTCATGATGGTTTTGTGCGATGGCTGCAAATCTGCAGAGGATGTCATACAGGAAAAATGCCAGCCAAACGCTTTCCCCTTTACCCAATGAGCCTACTTTGTCATACCCGTCATTCCAGTCTCCGGTGCCGATCAGGGGTAAGCCGTGAGCGCCATACCGGAACCCATGCCGAATGGCCCTGATACAATGTTCGTACAGGGAAGCCGTTTCAGCGGATTGAACGGGGCGGTCGTAATAGGATTCTTCTTCCGGATTCAGTGCCCGGCCTTCGATGAAATGGACCGGCTCGTCCAATATGCCGGTGTCGCCGGTATGCTGCATATACTGGGCGGTAACAAAAGGCAGCCAAAGAAAGTCATCAGAGATCCGGGTACGGACTCCACTGCCGAGTGGTGGATGCCACCAATGCTGTACGTCTCCCTCTTGAAATTGCCGGGAGGCACTAAGCAGGATCTGTGCCCGGGCAAATGCCGGCGCCGCATATAGCAATGACAATACGTCCTGCAATTGGTCCCTGAATCCAAAGGCCCCGCCTGACTGATAGAAGCCGCTGCGTCCCCAGAGTCGTGAGGAAAGCGTCTGGTACGTGAGCCAGCCATTGGTGATCCTATCGAGGGCGGCGTCAGGCGTCTCTATGCGCACCGCGCCCACGGTGTTTTTCCAAAAGCTTTTTACCTTTTCAAAGGATTCATGGGCGGTCATGCTTCCGCGGAATTGCCGGGCAAGCGCGCCGGCTGCCGCGTGATTCGAGGCCGCTCCCAGCCGGAATACAATTTCCAGCTCTTCTCCTGCTGCAAGCTCGAAAGGAACCTGGAGGGCCGAGCAGGGATCCAATGCCAGGCCGATCCTTCCCGATAGATGCTTACGGGACAACGCGTCGGGCTTTTGCAAGCTGCCGTTGCGACCGATAAATTCAGTGCGGTCGGCGGTAAATGTCTTTTTAAGATGGTCTGTGTCGAAAAAGGCAACCCGGCCGGAGAATTCAGCATTATAAGGGTCTGACGCAAAGAAGGCGCCGCTGTCCGGGTCAATTTCAGTGTGGATGTATGGGGCGGTTTTGGACCTGGCGCTGCCGAGCACCCATTCGATATAGCCGGTGACAGAAAGTTTACGTGCCCGTGTGTCGCCGTTGCGAATTTTTACCTGAATGAATTTAATGGCCTCGGTCCTATCGACCCAAACCTGCATTTCGGAATAGATGCGGTCCTCTATGTGTTCAAATACACTGTAGCCGAATCCGTGGCGGGTGATATAGCGTGACCGGCCTCGGGCGGGCAGCGGGGAGGGTGACCAGAAATGGGCTGTCTCTTCATCCCTTAGATAGAACGTTTCGCCGCCCGTATCGCTTACGGGATCATTGTTCCAAGGGGTAAGCCGCAATTCGTGGGCATTCTCCGTCCACGTATAGGCCGTTCCGCTTTCCGAGACGACGGTGCCGAAGCCAGGGTTGGCTATCACGTTGACCCAGGGGGCGGGTGTCTTGTTGTTGTCATCCGTGACAATAATATATTCGCTGCCATCCGGGGAGAAGCCGCCCAGACCATTAAAGAAGGTCAGGTCATCGGGTGCAGTGATTCCAGAGGCAGACGGGTCATAGGTACGGGAAGGCACGATCGGTGGAATCACCACCCTGGACAATTGTTTACGGTTGACATGATCGGCCAGTGTGCCTCCACTGTCGGAAATAATGATCCGGGCTACCGTTTGAAATAATATGCGATCCTCGCTGGAGATCTGCTCCAGGGCCCTGACGAAAATACCTCCGGGCCGGTCTCTTGCGTCAACGGGGATCAGCGCCTGAATTTCATTTTGGAAAACCTGCCGGTAGCCGTTGTGTTCTTCGTTCCAGATCACCAGGTCAACGGCGATCCCCTTCAGTCGCCAGTAGGTGTGTGCCTGGATCAATTGTTGGACCAATTGCATATTCGCCTGCTTTTCAACTTTCAGAAGGACGATGGGCAGGTCCCCCGAAATAGAATAGCCCCATAGCCCCGACTGCCCCCGGTGATTACTGATCAGGATGGCAGGCTCTGCCCGGAAGGCGGCGTTCGCAAATAGGATGGACCCGGCGAGGCGCCCATATAGCTGGGCGTCGGCTTCGGAGGCATTGATCTGCCGCAGCAAGACCTGGCTGTGCGTCCAGGCCATTTCAAATACACGGTCTTTGTGCGGCTTGTTATCCTGGTATTTATCGACCAGGGCCTGGCAGCCGGCTTTCGTCCCGGCGATCCCCGTCACCATATCGATTGTAATCAACTCTTCCGGGGCGAGGGTGATCTTATACCGGATGGCGACGATGGGGTCTAAAACCGATCCCTGGCTCCCGGAAAGAGGTCCGGCCCGGTGCATCGCCTGCGGATTCACCAGGGTATTGCCGCGCCCGATGAAGGCCATCCGGTCGGTTTCGTAGGATATTTCTTCAGTGGATTTTCCTTCGATCGTCATCAAATGGAACATCCACGGTAATTTTTCGTCGGAAGAACGTGGCCTCCGCGTACAAAGGATGGCATTCTGGGGATGGATGATCTCCGTTTGCACGAAGAGGTTGCTGAAGGCCGGCTGCATCAGGTCCGAAGCCGCGGGCGCCAGCACTACTTCCGCGTAGCTGGTGACTTCAATGGTCCGGCTGGTGATGGAACAGTTTGCGATGCGGACTCTCCGCATTTCTATATCGTCTTCGGGGGAGACGACGATCTCGGTATGTGTCTCGATATCATTGTTGGTCGTTCGGAAGTCGACGCGCCCCTGCGAGAATGCCGCTTCATATTTTGTTGCTTTCTTAAGCGCGGGCTGATGAGTATTTGACCAGAATGTATTATTATCAAGGTCACGGATATAGCAGAACGAACCCCGGTTGTCACAAGTGCCATCTTCTTGCCAGCGTGTAACAGCCAGGTCTTTCCAGACACTGTAGCCGCCGCCTGCGTTGGTCACCATGACATGGTACCTGCCATTGGACAATAATTGGACCTCAGGTAAAGGCGTATCTGCGGTGTCCATGATCCTTGTTTCCGTGCTGCCGGCCGCATAATTGATATCTGCAATGTCGGTAGTATGCCGGAAAAAAGTGGTCGCCCGGGGGATCCGCTCCTGCAATAATAAAAGGGTCGCCCTGAACTGTGGTTCCGCCTCAAATAGTCTTTGCAGCGGTTTGTCAAGCAACAGGTAAGCCAGTGACAATAGGCTCATCCCATGGTGATGGGCCATGAAGGAATATACAATGGCGCTGGATTGCCCGCGTTGCAGCCGGGAGGGCGTATAATCGATGGATTCATAAAATCCGTAACGACCTTCCAGTCCTCTCTTACCCAGGAGCTCGAGGTTTTTGCAGGCTTTCTCAGGGGCCACCATCAATGCCAATGCGGAGGCGTAAGGGGCAACCACCGAGTCTTCTTCCAATCCACGTTTCAGTCCCAGGCCGGGCGCGCCAAAGGCGCGGTACTGGTAATTGGAATTGGCGTTCATCCTATTATAGCCCGATTCGGAGATTCCCCAGGGCTTGTTTGTCTTTTTACCATAAACGATCTGCCATGCCACGGCGGATGTACAGGATTGGCTCAGCAGGGTGTTTTCGTAAGTCGGCATGACCAGCAGGGGCATCAGGTATTCGAACATGGAACCGCTCCAGGAAAGGAGAATAGGGTTTCCGTCGACATTGGTTAGCAGGCGCCCCAAAGCAAACCAGCTCTCTTCGGGTAGTTTTCCCTGGGCGATGCAGGTGAAAACGCATAACCTCACTTCGGAAGCGAGAAGGTCATAGAAACTGGCATCCGCCAGATGTTCCTGGACATTGTACCCAATGGTGAACAGGTGACTTGATTTGTTATATAGGAAATCCCATTGCATGTCCGCCAGCGCATCGCATCGATCCGCGAGTCTTTCTGCTTCTGAGATCTCTGCGGGTGATAAAGGAGATGAGTCATCTGCCAGATGCCGCAATTGCGTAGCAAGCGTTTGCGCCCATCTGTGGGTCTCGCCCGCCGGTTCGGCAGGCAGTTGCGGTATAGCGGCGGCGAATTGTTTGGATAAAAGCTCCTGGTAGTTGTTTATTCCAACCCGATCCATGGAAGGACTGTTACAGGCGAGGTCCAGCGTGGATGTAAACTGCTCCAGCAGGGCTATCTCTTGCTTTTTCAAGGTGTCGGTAAGCACCCCGAGCGTGTCCCGTAATCCCCGGAACAGGGATTGGCCCGCGATTGGTTGATGGGGTATGGCGAGCAGTCCTTGTTTCAATACCAATAGATGGCCGGCCAGGTTGCCGCTGTCTACCGTGGAGATATATTTCGGAAATAGTGGACTCAGGGTCCGGGTGTCATACCAATTGTAAAAATGTCCCTTATATCGCTCCATTTTCTCCATGGTAGCAATGGTCCGGGCCGTCCGCTCCACCAACTGCCGGGAGGTCAGGTAGCCGAAGTCGCAGGCCGTTACATTGGCCAATAAGGAGAGCCCGATATTGGTAGGAGAGGTACGGTGCGCGATTTGTTCAACAGGTTGTTCCTGGAAATTATCAGGGGGCAGCCAGTTCTCTTCCGCCACGACGAACTGTTCGAAAAAGCTCCATGTTTTCCGGGCCAGCTTTTGAAGGAAGACGCGCTGTTCGCTCGTCAGGCTGACTGCCTGTTCTTTCAGAGGCCGGCTGACCAGCCAGGTTATGCAGGGGGCGACCAGCCAGAGCAGGAGGATCGGACCCGCTATGGGAGATTTTAAGGGGAAATAAAGAAAAATGACAACGAAAAGCATTGAGGCGAGAAAGGGTTCGGTCCACATAAAGGAATAAGAGGCGTATAAGCTATTTCGGGTATTTATTTCCGGGTGCGGAGACGGATTCCACTGAAGAAGATGTTTGTGGGTGATCTGCATCCTCCAGGCGGTTCGCACAATGGCGAGCGCGTTTGAAAATGCCTGGAAGGGGAGGCAGATCAGCGTGAAAAGGGTTTTTACGGTAATATCCCCCGCGTTACGTACAGAATTTCTAAGGTGATGTTCAAGAACGACGTCCTTTGGCTTTCGGATCGTGTCCCAAAGGGATTGGATGACAATGGGGAAAACAATGATCGCAGAGACGGTCATGGTCCAGAACAGGGGGGACGGCAAGGCCAGCCAACCAAGTAACAGTAAGACGGTAAGGGCGATCGGAACGAGGCTTTGCCTTAGATTGTCAAATATTTTCCAACGGGATAGCGCGGAGATCGGGTTCTTCTGCCATTTGCCGCCGGGTCCGGGGACCCTGGGTAAAAAGAAGGAGAAAATCTGCCAGTCGCCCCGGGTCCAGCGCAGACGCATTTTAATATCGTCGGAGTAGGTGGTGGGATATTTCTCAAACAGTTGAACGTCGCTCACCAATCCGGACCGGATATAACAACCTTCAAGGAGGTCATGGCTGAGGATGCGGTTTTCTAAAAATTGCCCATTCAGCACTTGTTGAAAGGTGTCCACGTCATAAATTCCCTTGCCGATATAGGAACCCTCCGCGAAAAGATCCTGGTAGACGTCTGAAGAGGCGCGGGTGTAGGGATCGATGCCCGGCTCATTTCCATGCATTCGGGTATAAGGAGAGCCCGTTATATCCGGCAAGCTGACTGTAATTCTGGGCTGCAGAATGCCGTAACCGCTGGTGACGCGTTTCTTTTTTTTGTCAACCCACGCGCGGTTCAATGGGTGCGCCATCGTGCCGATCAATTTCCAGGCCGAGCCCAACGGTAGTTGGGTATCTGAGTCCAACGTGATGACGTATTTTATTTTCGGAAACAGAGATTGGTCGCCGGTGACGAGGGAAAACCGTTCCTGCGTATCTCCGCGCAGCAGGGCATTTAGATCGGAGAGTTTTCCCCGCTTTCTTTCATAGCCCATCCAGACGCCCTCCGCCGGATTCCATTTCCTCGGGCGGTGAAACAGAAAAAAGGAGCCTCCCTTTCCCTGTTCATATTTTTTATTAAGTCTGGCCATGCCTTGCCGAACTGTATCTAAAAGGGACTGGTCTTCGGGAAGCGTTTCCCTAGCCGCGTCGGTGAAGTCGGTTAGCAGGCCGAAGTGCAGATGAGCATTTCTGTTGGCGAGAAAGCGAACCTCCAATGCCTCCACCAGATCTTCTATCGCTGCCGTCGTCGTCAGCATGGCCGGTACGACAACAAGGGTACGGCAATCGGAGGGAATTTCGCCGGAGAAATCCATCCGGGGCAACAAATGCGGCTTCACCAGTAAAGTGGATAAAAAATTAATGACAGCCAGGGCCAGTTGACTGGCACAGAGCAACAAAAGAACGGACATGCCGATCAGCAGCCACGCGTTTTGTGTATCGGCATACGATCGTTGAAGGATCGCTGCGGTTATGGCCAGGGAGATGAGTAGAATGGACGTTAGATAAAGTCCAAAAGAATGTTTTCCCAATCCGTTGCGTATCCTTTGGGTCAGGGACAGGCGCATTTTTGCCATTCGTTGGGTTTGGGGCAATCCCGGCCCGATGAGGTAGTATCCTACGTGGGCCGCTCGGTCATCCCTGTCGGTCGTTCGTTCATCCCCGTCCTGGGGTGCAGCAGGCTGTTTCGTTAGCCGGATGGCGAGCGTGGCAATATCCTGTTCGCTTGACCGGCTTTTTCTGGCGATCAGTTCCACCACATGCCGGTAGCGGTCCCGGGTGGAGAAATCCATTAAGCTATAAACGCCGCCGTTGTCTTCGCGCAGCGTTTGTTCGACGATGCTGTTGGTCTCCACAAAATGCCGCCAGTCCAGGGTACCGAGCAAGCGCAGGCTGCCGATACTATTGCTGACGGACACCTGGTCCGCGGTCTGTTTTTTATTTTCCGCATTCACCAGTTCGGCGCCTGTCCGTCCGCTATCCGATAATTGTTCTTCTATCCAGTTAAGCGACATGGCCAGTCCGGGCCCTTTTCCCAATAGCTGGCGCGTCAATTCGGAGACAAAGGCGCTCACGATCGGGGGCCCTGACCGGGCCATGTCGGCTATGATCAGGATCAGGTTCTTGGGATCTTTCTCGGTTGTCCCGATCATTTTTTTTGCCCAGTAGTCCGCCAGGTTCCTGTCTACCTTATCGATCGCAATGCGGGCCGATACCCGGCGGATATTTTCGATAAGGGCAAGACGCAGCATGATGGGTATGGCCCACAATTCGCCGAGGTGGAGGTTCGTAACGGTTTGATACGCTTTGATAAACCGGTTCAGGCTTTCCATATCCAGTTTCCCGTCGCTATGGGAAATGATCTGGAGGACAAGGTCATAGACGCGGGTGATACCCGCGGCCGGCCCGGCTGAAAGTTGAGGAAGGTCCTCACTGTACGTTTTCGGGAAATGTGTTTTCGCAATGCGGATATGTTCTTCTATCAGGTAGAAGTTATCGATCAGCCATTCTCCGGCGGGGGTCACCGGATATTTTCTTTCTATGGAATCATTCAGCAGTTTTCGCACTTCCTGCAAAACCTTCTCATTGTCCGCCAACCGCCTGAGTAAATGATCCTTCGCTGGTTTTTCGCTCAGGGTATGTTTGACCGCCAGCGCTTTGGCAAAACGTTCCAGTTGATCGGAGCTGAATAATTCTTCCCGGAGCGGTTCTTCGGGTGCCGAACGTGCGGTGTCGTTGCTCATGCTACTGTTTATTTTTGGGGATCTCTTTCCGCAGGTCTTTCTCGGCCTGCGACCAGTCCTGGACGTCGTGGCCGTTGTGACGGCCTTCCTTTACATATAGGCCATAGGCCCGGGCTGCGATCTGCGGTGTCAGATCAAGCCCGCTCCCGGCATCCCCGGTTTTGGCATCCCCGGTCTTGTTGTCCTCCATCTTGTTTTCGCCGATCTTGGGTTTGACCCTGTCAAGGATTCTGTAGGCGAGCAATTTAACCCGGTCGGTGACCAGGAACCAGATCAGCGCGTATCCCCAGACAAATCCCGCCCATCCCCATCCAAGGGGTGTCATGAACAGGCCATAGACCGCTATCAGGGTGGCAATGACCTGTGTGCCGAGCACGGCTATCCAGAGTACCTTCGCCGGTTTGATGGACCAGAATGCTCCCCGGGTACGGGTGAGGAATATGGTCAGGTGACCCGCCACCGACAACTTCAGATACATCAGCGTTTGGATATGCGCATGGTCAAGGTGAAATACGCGCTCGCCGAGATAGAAAAGGCCAAAGGCGGCAATAACGCCTATAACGCCGAGGATGGTGGAGATGCCCAGCACCATGCGCATATTCCAGGCTTCCGGCTTATTTTTATAACGAACGTTGTCATAGGCGATGGACAGGATGGCCCCGTCGTTGAGCAAGGCGATCATGACGATCATGACGGCAGTGACAGGGTAGAAGTTGAACACCAGGATCGCCAGGGTCATAAACAACAGTACCCGAAGTGTTTCGGCGATGCGATAGATCGCATAGCTGTTCATGCGTTGAAAGATCTTCCGGCTCTCTTTGATGGCGTCGATGATCACCGACAGGCCCGGTGTCATCAGCACGATGGCCGCCGCCGCGCGTGCGGCGTCAGTGGCGCCTGAAACAGCGATACCGCAGTCGGCCTTCTTTAGTGCAGGGGCGTCGTTGACGCCATCACCGGTCATGCCTACAATATGCGCTCGTTTCTGCAGGATCTCCACGATGCGGAATTTGTGTTCCGGGAAGACCTGGGCAAAGCCATCGGCCTTCTCGATGGCATCAGCCACCTCGGGCGTTTTTTGGTGCGCTTCATCACCCAGGGTATCGGCATCGAGGATATTCGTTCCCATCCCCAGGGTCCTGGCAGTCTCCAGGGCGATAGCTAATTGGTCGCCGGTCACCATTTTGACCTTCACTCCCATCTGCAGTGCATTGGCGATGGTGGCTTTGGCATCTTCCCGGGGCGGATCAAACAGGGGTAAAACCCCTTCAAACTGCCATCCCCCATCCCCTTCGGCCCATGCCACGCCCAGAGAGCGAAAGCCTTTGGCGGCAAATCCGTTGACGGCCGCATCTACGCCGGACTTTGCCTGATTTGCATTGCCGGACAATTGCATAATGACCTGTGGCGCACCCTTGGTGATTTTGATGATTTTCCCATCCGGCGCCTTGACGGTGGCTTCGGTGCGCTTGTGAACGGGGTCGAATGGTTGGAAATGGGTGACCTGGTAACCCTGCAGCGCCTTTTTATCTTTCAATCCGCTGATGACGGCCAGGTCTATTGTGTCTTTATCTTCCGCCCTGGATGCCAGCGCCGCATGGAGAATGACTTGCGCTGCCGGGATATTGTTTACCGTGAACGGGTCGCCGAGGGTGAGTTTATTTTGGGTCAGCGTGCCTGTCTTGTCGGCACAGAGGATGTCTACGCCGGCCAATTCCTCGATGGCCGCTAACCTGCTCACAATGGCCTCTTTCTTTGCCAGCAGCCGGGCCCCTACCGCCATCGTCACCGACAGCACTGTGGGCATGGCGACGGGGATCGCCGCCACGGTCAATACCAGCGCGAACTGTAAGGTGGAGATGATCGGATCACCGCGAAAAATGGCGACGCCGATAATGACCGCCACCAGGACCGCGGCCAGCACGATGAGGTAGTTGCCGATCTTGAGCACGGCGCGTTGAAAATGGCTGGCGGTCCGCGCACCCTGCACGAGCTCGGCCGTCTTGCCGAAATAAGTATGGGTGCCCGTGGCATAGACCAGCGCCTCTATTTCGCCCCGCCGGACGATGGAGCCGGAAAATACGGCCGCACCGGGTTTGGGGGTTACGGGTAGGGACTCTCCCGTGAGTGCGGACTGGTCCACCTGGATCGGGTCGCCTGGCAACAGGCGGGCATCGGCAGGTACAATATCGCCCAGCCGCAGGCGGATGACATCTCCCGGAACCAGTTCGCAGGCATCGGGGTTGATCCACTTTCCGTCCCGTCGCACTTTGGCCTTGACAGCCAGCCGGGCCTTTAAGGCAGCAATGGCGTTGCCGGCTTGTCGCTCTTCCCAGAAGCCGACGATGGCATTGGCAAATAGCAAGACCAGGATAATGAAAAAGTCCGGCCAGTGCCGGACCACTCCCGATAGGATAACGGCTCCTTCGATCATCCATGGGATGGGACCCCACAGATAGCCGAGGAATTTCAGGATAGGGTTCGTTTTTTTTTCCTTGATCTCGTTGGGACCATATTGTGTCAGTCGTTTTGCGGCTTCGGCCTGGGTAAGACCTTGCGGGGAGGACTTCAGTTTGGACTGTACCTGGGCCATCGGGAGGATTTTCAGGTCGTCCTTCGGGTCGACCTTCGGATGTAGTTTCTGGTCGTCCTTCGGGTCTGGTTTCTGGCCGGGCTTGGTTGCTGGCGCCTTTGGCTGGCCGGTATTGTCTGGCATAAATAAGTATTTCTTTATTTTTTCACGCGATAGCCCATTCCATTTCCCTGGCGTACAGGCCGCGTCGCGCGGCGTGGTTGCACTGAGCGCGATGATATAATGCTTGCTGTGCCGCCGGCACGTTGGCCTGCTCTCCATGCCAGATGGCCAAAGCCGGTTGCTGGATGGCACGGGCAAAGGAGAAAGAAAGGCCCCACGGCATTTTACCCGCGAACCGGACCTGCATGGCATTCAACCGCGCTGATGCCAGTTCACCGGACTGGCCGCCCGACAGGAAGGCAATGCCAGGAACGGCAGCAGGAACGACGCGCAGAAAACATTCTACGGTGGCATCGGCTACTTCGTCTGTGGTTGCCTTTTGGGGACAGATAAGACCCGGGACCACCATGTTAGGTTTTAGGATCATGCCTTCCAAACAGACCCCTTGCATATAGAGCTGGTTAAAAACAGCATGGAGGACAGCGGTCGTTGTTTCTCTGCACTGTCCGAGGGTATGCACGCCGTCCATGAGCACTTCCGCCTCGACGACGGGTACGAGCCCGGCCTCCTGGCATAGGGCAGCATAACGAGCCAACGCCTGCGCATTGGCCTCGATGCAGGCACTCCCCGGAATGCCTTGCCCCATGGCAATCAATGCCCGCCATTTGGCAAAACGGGCGCCCATCCCGCTATATTCCCGAAGGCGATCGCGCAGGCCGTCCAGCCCTTCCGTTATTTTCTCGCCGGGATGGCCGGCCAGTTCTTTTGCGCCGGTGTCGACCTTGATCCCCGGAATGATTCCTTCGTCGGCGATGATCTTGATGAATGGGTATCCATCAGTATCATGTTGGCGGATGGTCTCGTCATAGAGGATCATCCCGCTGATGAATTCTCCCAGCCCGGGCGTTTTGATGATCCATTCCCGATAGGCGCGGCGATTCTCAAGGGTTTGAGGAATACCGATTTCGGCAAACCGCCGGTTGCAGGTTGGCGTACTCTCATCTATCGCCAGCAATCCTTTGTCGTCGGCGACTATCATTTTTGCCGTGTCTGTGAGTGCTAGAGAATCCATTGAAGATACCTCCGGTGTTTTTCGATTAATAAATGATGTCCAGGAGATCGTATTTTTTATTTTCCAACTCTTCCACTTTCTTCAAACGGCGCTTGAACCGTTCAGATTCTTTGAAGCGGGCGTCCAGGAAAGACATCGTTAGATCCCGGGATAGCGCCTGCCCGATTACCCGGCCCCCGAGGCATATGACGTTCATGTCATCGTCCTCGACTCCCTGATGAGCAGAAAAAGAATCGGTGATCAGCGCGGCCCTTACCCCAGGCACTTTGTTGGCCGCAATGCAGGCGCCTACGCCAGTGCCGCAAATGGCTATTCCCCGTGCGATCTCCCCGCCTGCTACCGCCTTGGCCAGGGGAACTATAAAATCCGGGTAGTCATCTTCCATTACTAATGCATAAGCCCCGAAGTCCACCACTTTATATCCGGCGGTCTGGAGGGATGATACAAGGGCCTGTTTCATTTCAAACCCTCCATGGTCCGCAGCGATGCCGATGCGTCCAATTTCTGCCTTACGTTGGGCGATTTCCTGGTCTGTTTTCATTTTTTTTCCATTTCCAGTTACGGATCTCAGGTAAGTCCTGGCCGTGCTGATCAATGTAATGTTTATGCTCAATGAGTTTGTCATGTACCATTTGCTTGAGGTAATCCCCCTTGCTGCCCAGGTTCGGCAGGCGGTCTACAACGTCCTGAACCAGGTGGAAGCGGTCAAGGTCATTCTGCACGCGCATGTCGAAAGGGGTGGTGATCGTGCCTTCTTCTTTATAGCCCCTGACGTGCATCTTATGGTTGGTCCGGCGATAGGTCAGTCGGTGTACCAGCCAGGGATAGCCATGAAAGCCGAAGATGACGTGTTTGTCTTTGGTGAACAGTGCGTCGTAGTCCGTGTCGCTCAGCCCATGCGGGTGCTCGGTAGAGGGTTGCAGGCGCATCAGGTCGACTACGTTGACGACCCGGATCTTCAGGTCGGGCAGATGCTCGCGGAGGATGGAAACGGCGGCCAGAATTTCCAG
>Ga0302315_10001038_pt1 | contig 29480 bp, 27 predicted proteins | sample III_Palsa_N3_1_FD_200532 | JGI IMG/M metagenome (GOLD analysis project Ga0302315, IMG submission 200532) | Peat permafrost microbial communities from Stordalen Mire near Abisko, Sweden - III_Palsa_N3_1 | ecosystem: Environmental > Terrestrial > Soil > Palsa > Peat permafrost | place: Sweden...
AAACCACCTCATACAATTCGGCCTGGCGCGATGTGAATGTTTTGCCCACCGGGAAAGTGCGGGTAAGATCTCCGCCGTAATGCATTTCATTTTCGGCGCCGATATCGCTCAATACCATTCGACCCTCCTTCAATGTGTTCCCATAATAATGCGTGTGCAGCGTTTGCCCGTGGGTAGTGATAATGGCGGGGTAACCCAGGCGGGCGTTGTTGGCTATGGCAACCTCGTGCGCTTTTGCTACCAGCTCATATTCCTTTATGCCGGGGCGTGTGTGTTTGATCACCGCCAGCTCCATATCAATGCTGATATTTACAGCCTTTTCTATTTCGGCGATTTCCAGCGGTGTTTTTATTACGCGCTGGGCAATTACAGCCTTCACCAATTGCGGCGAAACATATTTGGAGATATCTTCCAAACTTGTATTCAGCCATTCAGCCAGCTTAATTTTATTTTCAGGACGATAGGGCGGCAAAATATGCACCGGCCTGCCGGAAGTTACGGCTTTGTGTATATAATGCGTTGCCTGTTCATACGGACGCGTTTGGTTAACGCCAACCATCGCAGCCATTTCGCTTACGGTAGGCAGTGTGCCCGTCCAAACAATATCATCAATGGTTAGTTCATTGCCGAAGATCACTTCTTCGCCGGTATCGGTATCAATTATGGCTGCAAGCGAGGGTGTATCTAAACCAAAATAATAGAGAAAACTGCTATCCTGCCGAAACAGGTAAGCGTTGTCTTTATAATTCATGCTGCTGTCCTCATTGCCCAGCAACAAAATAAGGCCGTTATTGGCAAGCGCATGACTTAAAACGCTTCTGCGGTTGGTGTAAACCTGTTTATCAAAAAGGTGGAGATCCATATTACAAATATGTAAGGATTTGTTGTATAAATCAGCCTATACCTGCTGATAAATAGCTTCTTTCTTTTGTAGATTACGGCCTATGGCCGGTGTTTTCAGGCTGACACAGAAAAAACTCAATTTTTGAATATATAATTACCATCGAAGTCAATCATTTAATTAAGTTGATGAAAAACATGTCAAATTTTCTTTATTAAATTTGAATACCGTTTGTCATCAACCCATTATTTATTCTAAAAGTAAACATCATCTAAAATCCAATATGGATCGCAGGAAATTTATCAGGTCGGCAGGGTTGGCTTTGCCTATCGCCGGTACGTTGCCGGCAAGCGCTTTAAGCCTTGTTAGGGCGACAAATTCTAAACCAGGTGCGGAAGGCAACGAATCTGCTGTAATAAATGGCAAACCGGATTACACCATCCGTATCGGCACGGGCCTGGTTGAAGTTGGTGCGCAGCACATCATCGCTACCGTAACCTACAATGGCCAGTTTCCAGGGCCGCTTTTGCGGTTCAAGGAGGGAGAGCAAACCATTGTGGATATTTACAACGACACCGACAGCCCGGAACAGTTCCACTGGCACGGGCAGTTTATCCCGGTAAGCGTGGATGGCTCGGCTGAAGAAGGCACGCCTTATATTCCTGCCCGCAGTATGCGCAGGGAAGTTTTTGTTCCAAAACCTGCGGGCTTGCGCTTTTATCATACCCATACCATCGCGGGCGCAAATTTAAATGCCGGGCAATATTCAGGGCAGGTTGGCCCGGTTTATATCGAACCAAAGGAAAAATTGACCGGTTACGACCGCGAGGAATTCCTGGTGCTGAAGGAGTTCGAACCCTATTTTATGCGCGGCGGCGATATGTCGAGCGATTTTTTGAGCGGGCCTGTTATCCCGGAGCTTAAGGCCATGCAGGACAAAAGGGAACGCGAATCTCCCATAAAAACTAAGGGATATGAAGTAGGCTATAACGTTTTTACTATTAACGGGCGGAAATTAGGCCATGGCAAACCCATTGAAGTTAAATATGGTGAGCGGATATTATTTCACATTGTAAATGGCAGCGCTTCCGAGATACGCAGCCTTGCATTGCCAGGGCATACATTTAAGGTTGTGGCTTTGGACGGTTTCCCTGTTCCTAACCCGGTAGAAGTCCAGGTTTTATGGATCGGTACGGCAGAGCGTATTTCCGCAATTGTAGAAATGAAGCACCCCGGCGTATGGATAATGGGCGATCTGGCCGATGACGACCGCGGCAATGGCATGGGGACGATAGTAAAATATACCGGTCAAACCGGCAAGCCGCAATGGGTAACGCCTAAACCATTCCTTTGGGACTATACCATATTCGGCAAAAAAGATGCGCACGTACCTGAGCCGGATGAAGTGATCAAAATGATATTTGAAAAACAAAACGGTGCCGACAAAGGCTTTAACCGCTGGACAATAAATGGTGTTGCCTTTAACATGGCGGAGATGAAGCCGATGTTCACCTTAAAAAAGGGCAAGCGCTATCGTTTGCAGATGCACAATGCTTCTGATGATATACACCCAATGCATTTGCACCGCCATAGCTTTGAGTTAACAAAAATAGCAGGCAAACATACAGCAGGCATTATGAAAGATGTGGTGATGCTGGGCGGTTTCCAGGAAATGGAAGTTGACTTTGTTGCTGATAACCCCGGCCGTACGCTGTTCCATTGCCACATGCAACTACACATGGATTTCGGCTTTATGGCTTTATTCGACTATGTATAATAAGGCGAATCTTAAAGAAGTCGCCCGGTTTTTCTTAAAGTTGGGATTTACCGCCTTTGGCGGACCGGCTGTACACATTGCGATGATGCGGCAGGAGACCGTGGTAAAAAGAAAATGGATGAGTGAGCAGCATTTTCTCGACCTACTGGGCGCTACCAATCTTATCCCCGGCCCTAACAGTACCGAAATGGCTATCCACATCGGGCAGGAACGCGCCGGATGGCGCGGCTTACTGATTGGCGGCTTTTGCTTTATTATGCCGGCAGTTTTAATAACGCTTGGCTTCGCCTGGCTCTATAAAGATTATGGGCATTTGCCGCAGGTGCAGCCGTTTATTTATGGCGTTAAGCCTGCCATTATTGCTATAATCATTGCGGCTATCTATCCGCTGGCAATAAAGTCCCTGCAAACCGTTGAACTGGGAATTATAGGCGTAATTTGCCTGTTGCTTTGCTTTTTTGGCATTTCGCAGTTATTTATTCTTTTTGGTGCCGGTTTTGTGTCGATGGGTTTAGCTGCTATCCGGTTAAGAAGAACAAATACACTGCCTTCATTGCTTCCTCTTGCTCTATTGCAAACGCGCGATAACAGCTTTTTCAGCCCGGTAAACATCAGCTTATTCCTGTCGTTTTTAAAAATCGGCGCTATCCTTTATGGCAGCGGGTATGTACTGTTTGCTTTCCTTGATGCCGAACTGGTTAGTAAAGGCGTCATTTCGCATCAGCAATTAATAGACGCTATCGCCGTAGGGCAGTTTACGCCGGGACCGGTATTTTCCTCCGTCACATTTATCGGTTACCAGGTAAATGGCATCAGCGGCGCGGTTATGTCTACTGTGGCTATATTTCTGCCTTCATTCCTTTTTGTTGCTTTCCTTAACCCGTTAGTGAGCAAAATGCGCGGTTCAAAATTGATGGGTGCGTTCTTAAATGCCGTTAACGTCGCTTCTATAGCCCTGATACTTTTTGTTTGCTATCAACTGGGCAAGGACAGTTTGACTGACTGGAAAGAGATTTTAATAGCGGTTTGCAGCGCGGTGGTACTTTTGCGTTTTAAACAGCTCAATAGCGCTTTCGTATTGCTTGGCGCTTCAATTGCGGGCTATTTATTGTTAATGCTTTAACTACCATTAATTCCCCGCCCTATTCTCCTCACTTTGCGCACCGTTGGCATTGTGCTTCCGCTGATTTTGGATCGACTTCCCAAACCGGTAACTCAGGGTTAACTCCACACTGCGCGAATCGCTTACACTGTGATAGTTTGCAGTCGTTCCTTCCAGGTAGCCAATTTGCCAGCTGTTGTTTTGCGTTTTCAAAACGTCGTTCATATCCAGCTCGATAGTAGTGCTGGCCGAAAGCTTCTTCTCGAAAGCAAAATTGAGTGTACCACGCGGGGCGTCTACAAACTGCTCATTGGTAAAACGGCTCTGGTAATGGCCGTAGGTTTGCAGGGTCCAGCCATCACCGGGTTTAAATGTAAATGTTGGGTCAAGTACCAGTTGGCGCCCGCTGGTGTTGAGCGGACCGGTGAAAAAATTGGTAACGGTGTGTAATTCTCTTACCCGCGCATAAAAATTAATATTGAGCCATTTTGTGGGGTCGAGATCGGAATTTAACTCAATGCCGCCATCATAGTTATTGCCAATATTACCCGGCTGGTTGTAATAATAGCCATTGATAATGTGTACCAGGCCATCCTCGCGATCATTAGTGTAGGTATAGTAGAACGACACCCGGATACCTTTAAATGCATAAAATACCTGGTAGATATCCGAATACGCAGGGAGCAAATATGGGTTACCCTCGTTATAGGTAAACTTATCCAGCGGCGATAAAAAGGGGTTAAGCAAGTTATAATTAGGGCGATCGATACGGCGGCCAACGTTAAACCCAATAGATTGTTTGCCCGCACTGTCCAGCTTATATTGCAAATAGAAGGTTGGGAACAAACTGTTATAACTGCGGTTGAATGAGGAATCGGGTTTTTCGGGATTGCCTAACTGATGACCATAAGCGATGGTATTCTCAAACCGTAATCCCGCCTGGAACGAAAGTCGCTTAAAATCCTTTGCGCCGTTAATGTACGCGGCATTGATGTTTTCGCTGTAAAGGAAATGGTTGGTTTCGTTATAGTCGGGTAACGATGCGCCATTCTCCACATCAAAATAATCGGCAATATTATCAGTTGTGGTATAGCTGGTTTTTATGCCGGTACTCAATCGCAGGCCATCGGTTAAAACATGCGTGTAATCAGTTTTAGCTGAATAGATATCTATCCGCGATGGTATATTTCCTGTTTGCAGGGTTTGATCGTACAATGTTCCGTCTGGATAGAAACTATTGTTGGCAAAAGTTTGATCAAGCTGGGTGTGGTATGTGATATAATCGACGTCGGCAGTGAGCTGGCTGCCTTTATTATCATAATCATGCCGGTAATTAAGGTTGATGCCGCCGTTTTTAAACTGGCGTTGCACGGTATTATTGGCAAAAATGGTGGAGTCGACCTGGCCTTGCTGGCTGCTCAGCGTGCTTTTATTGGCGGTGGTGCTATTCCCCTGCGATAACAAGCCAAAAAACATCATGCCCACCGTGGTTTTATCCGTGAGGTATTCATCAATGGTGATGCGGCCGCTGTAGTTTTGGGTATGGCGAGCCAGGTATGAGGTTTGCATGAATACAGGCGCAATACCACTTATTATGGCCGGATCGAAGTACCTGTTCAGGTTAATGTCGTTATCATTGTTATTCAAATTGTAGCCGAAATTTGCTGCGACGTTGAGTTTATTTTCCCTGAAATTGAGGTTGAGGCTGTTATTGCTGCGCGCATATTTTCCCTGTATATAAGCGAGGTTCAGGTTGCCGTTAAAGCCTTTTTCTTTGGTGCGTTTCATGCGGATATTAATCACACCGCCGGTACCTGCGGCATCATATTTAGCGGGTGGATTGCTCATCAGCTCAATACGGTCGACAGCAGATGCGGGCAGCGAACGCAGGTAATTCGCCAGGTCCTCACCCGAAAGATAAGTTGGTTTGTCATCAACATAAACGGTTACGCTGCTTTTGCCCTGCAGTTGGATGATATCCTGCTCCACCGTAATCCCCGGCGACTTTTCCAGCAGGTCCATCAATGTCGACCCATCTTTTCCCGGCAGGGCATCTGCATTAACTACAGTACGGTCTATGAGGTATTCAACCGGGGGCTTTTGCGCCGATATAGTTACCTCTTTTAATGTGGTGGTTTTCTGCTGAAGGACAACCGGCTGCAGGATGGTATCCTTTTTTAGCGTAATCGTCTCACTTTTATAGGTTTGATAACCTATCGTTACGATCACTAACCGGTACGTTCCAGTTCCTGCTGCGTTAAAGGCGAAGCTTCCGTCGGCTCCAGTCAAAACAGTCTTCACAAGGGCCGAATCCACTGCACGGTCAAGGTAAACCGTTGCACCATCCAAAGGCTTATTATCCGTTGAATGTACGCTTCCCTTAATGGTCATGCCGGTTTGCGCTTTTGCAAAAGTAAAGGCAATAGTTAGCCAGGCGGCTAAAAAAGCCGCTAATTTCAGGTTCATGATGTCGGGGTTACGGGTTAATTTTAATTATCGCTGTCGATATCATTATGCGACGCATCGTCGGTATGCGTATGCGACCAGGTCCAATTAGGCCCGCTAACTGCAGGGACATACTTTCGTTTATACTTTTCAAAAATACCCTGCGGTTGTTTTTGTCCGTTAATGGTAAATGACGTTCCGCTGAGAACGAAAGAAAGCTTGTGGGTTTGGGTAATGAGGCCGTCTTTCAGCATATCAGCAGTAATAGCTTTTAAGGTCGCCAATTCGGCTGCCCGCCGCGCAGTGTCACGCCTGGTATAATAATGTCCATAACGCTCTGCGTAGAATGGCACGCCGCCAATTGGGTGCGCATATTTTTGCTTATATTTTTCAAATACAGCTTCGGGCTGTTTCTTCCCGTTTACAATAAATACCGAATCATTAAGCGTAAAGTAGCACGATGTACTTTGTATCAATCCATCTTTCAACATATCGGCGGTAATATCATTTACAAATGCGCGGTGAGCTTTTTGCATTTCAGCTACGGCCCTGTTATAATACTGCCCATAATGCTGTGCGTAGTAAGACGAATCGGGCTGGATATAACCGTTAGCATGAGGCTGGACGTAGCCATTAGCGCGAGGCTGCACATAACCGTTGCCATACGGGTGCGTTGAGGTATCGCTGCCGTATGGGGCGGGGTTACTCCCACGCGTTTGCGGTGAACCGATGATGACCAGCTGGTCTGTCATCAGCTTTTTTGCAGTAAGCTGTTTAAAGATAATCCTGCGCGTTGTTTCGGGTTGCAGTACGCCACCCACACGCAGCGCATAACGATTAATTGCAATGGTAAAATCACTCGTATCGGTGATGAGTCCGGCCGCAAACAATATGAGCGCCACCTGCTGGTGAACGCTCGGCTCTATCAATTTAGCGTGACTGACAGGCAGGTTTTTAACTGCCGGTACAGGGGTTTTAGGTTCAGTTATAGCAGTCTTCACATGCGGCACGGCCAACTTGGCTATTACCGGCTTGCTCAGGGCTACGGGTTTGTTCAGGCCGCATACCAGCAGGGCCAGTACAGGCAATAACATCACATACTTCCACAAAGTATGCACGTCAGATCTTTTTGCATCCATCATCATAATTCTTTTTTTTAATAGTGATTGATTGTAATTTGTGGCCAGCCGAACAGCGTAATTGGGCACGGATACCTGCAAAAGGCTCCATTGATAAGCTGCCGGGTCAACCTGGTGTTGCTGTAATAGCGTATCATCAGTCAAAAATTCCAGGTTGTTTTCCACCGTCTTGCGGTAAAGCCAGGCAAAGGGGTTGAACCACTGGAAAACCAGCATCAGTTCCGTCAAAATCAAATCGATGCTGTGGCGCTCTTTTACATGTATCTTTTCATGCATCAGGATGCGGTTATAGGTATCCCAGTCGTATTTTTCCGGGTTAATAAAAATGTAATTGCCGAAAGAACAGGGTGCTTTATCCGTTTCCAACTCCACAATATGATAGCGCCCGTCCCGTATCGCTTCATTCTTCCACGACTGGTACACCAATACTACCGCCTGCAGCAAAAAATTAATGCCGAAGGCGGCCATACCAAACCAGTATAACCAAACTGCCCATTGAATAATCGCCTGCCGGTTAAAGGTTTCCGGTGCGGGTTTTGGAGCGGCCTGAACTGTTGGCGCTGCATATCGCTCATTAGCCACATGCTGCCCCGAAGCGGTGTGCTGCTCCGTTAGTATAACAGGCACCAAAGTTTGAGGCGGCGGCGTGTTTGCCTGCTCGGCTTTGAGCAGCGAGAACTGCTGCGGTACCGGGATAAGCGGCAAAACAAAAGCCAGTACCAAACACGCCAGCAAAACCAGGCGGTTGAGCCGGTAATAAGTTTGCCCGCCGAGCAGCAGCTTGTAAAAGCCCAGGCATACGGCAAGGATGATGGTAACGTGCAAAGTGTACGGTATCATTTCTTTTTGTTTTTAATGAGGTTTACAATTTCGTTCAGCTCCTTCTCAGAGATATCCTGCTCACTGGCGAAAAAGGCCAGCATGTTCGAGTACGAATTATCAAAATATTCGCTCACAATATCCTTCATGGCATGCCGCTGGTAATCCGCTTTGGAAATAACCGGTTCGTAAAGCGACATATTGCCTACGGTTTCATGGCTCAAAAAACCTTTATCTTCCAGTATCTTGATCATCGTCCCTACCGAGTTATAATGAGGCTTCGGGTCGGGCAGCTCGGCCAGCACATCGCGGATAAAAGCTTTACCTAATGTCCAGAAGGCCTGCATGATCTGTTCTTCTCTTTTGGCTAATTTTTGCATATTAATATCGATTACAATTCAAACATACTCCTAATATATTAGGAGTGCAACTAATTTATTGGGACTAAATGTAAATTATTGATAATGAGGATATAAATTTTTATTGAGCCGAATATCCATATAGTTTTGGACATTCCCGCTGGTGGAAGCGGCCGGGCTTTTGCTCATACGCCTGCAGGCCTTACACACAATTATTGCTATAGCCGCTTGCAACTGACACTATTTGGGCCGGTATCCGCGCCAATCCCTAACGCAGGATTGTCTGAATCGCTGATTATTTTGATTAAAGGATTCCACAGATTGGTAATCTATCGGCCCACTTCACTGGTTTAAGAGTTAGCGCAGCGCTCTTAAATCTAACATAGAAAAAGAAGGACTCCGTCCGGCTCCATTAATTAAATATTTTCGTTGACATCTCCCATGACTTATTTTTGTTTCATAAGCCAGACGGAGTCTTGCTTTTCATTATGGATTTAAGAGCGCTGCGCTAACTCTTAAACCAGGAGACGGTGGCGGCGGTTAGGCACACGCGCATAGCTGACCCTATCCTCCTCCTTTCCCTTAAAAAGGAAAGACATCGCACAAGGCCACACGAGGCCTCTTTTGGGGTTTAAAAAATTGCAACTTATCCCCTGTCTTGCGTAGCGAAAGAGAGGGTGACTTGATCCGGCCCCTTGTTCGGAACCTGCCCGCCGCTGACCTCTGCTCAGTTTCCTATGGTCATAAAAATACCCGCATCCATAAATAAGGGGTTCATCAGTGGTATGCCAGGCACCTGATCGCCGATAAAGCGGGCATAACGGCCAGATCCTTTATCATAGCCATACCGCCAGTTACCGCCCCAGGGTTCATCATTTAAGTCAACGAAAAATCCGGAGTTATAGGAGGCCTTATTCTTTCCTTTGCCGGTATTGAAGTGCAGTTTATTCAAATAATTCCTGCTCGATAAACCGGCATATACCGCAGCAAAATGGAGGTGCAATGGTTTCCCGGCCAGGTCACCTGTCGGCATATAGTTAAGCGGCGCATCAACGGAAGGGGCATTAAACCCCATAGAACCAAGCTGGAAATTTAAAAAGGAAGAAATGTCCGCATTGCGGCTGGTCAATCTTTTTCCGGCATAAATAGCCGCTAACCCATATGGGTCACCTAAGCTGGCGGTAAATCCAAAGTCGTAAGACTTTGAAATAATACTGAAATCTAAGTTCCCGTCTAAAGAATGGTTTAACCGGGTGTGATAGTGGAGTTCAGACCATGAATTAAATGCCCCGTTACCCCCGATCAGCTGGTCTACCCCTATGCCAACAAGCATTAAGTGGTCTTCTGAACCGGACAGGTTTACCTGGGCAAGAGTATGATAACTGACGAACAGGCAGATGAGCGTGAATAATTTTTTCATTGTTACAAATCCAGGTGTAACAAAGCTATCATGATGGTATTAGAGCCTCATTATAACGGCATTATAATTGGATTAGATTTGATCTCCCCAAGCAAGTCACGAGAAGCATTTACACAACAATCTTTCCCTTCATTCGCGCCAGAGCCGGGGGGAGATAAAAGAGCCGCTAAAGAAATGCATTAGGGACTCGCCGCACTACCAAGAAATGGAAGCCCTTCAGGTCAAAAGATTTGAGAGGCTTTTTGCGTTTCGGAGATTTGTTAAATTTGTTAGTGACAATACTATAACGACATAACATGTGCAAGGTATATAACATAATTGGCTGTTTGACTACAATAGAATCGCATTTGTACGAAAACAATATCCATGAATACCGATCATTAAATGAGTTAATCGATTTTCAGAAAAACTATTCTTTTAAAAGACAAAGGATTATTTCAGATCATACGATTCTGATTGAGAAAGAAAAAAACACGCTTAGTTATGAAATTCCGCAATTAGATCACTCGATTAAAATGAAAAGAATCGCAATTGAAAAAGAGTTACTTTTTGAACTTGAGAAATTAAAGCACCAATTAGATAGCTTGCGTTCAACTTATAGCAGCATTATCCGGACACTTATCAATTACATTAAAAAGATCGTTCTTAAACTAAGGATACTATATAATAAACTTACTTTCAATTTCAAGGTCGAATCCTCTGTCAAACATTTAACGGCTAATTATAACGAGAAAAACAACCGTTACCAATATATATTGTCGCATTTTGAAGATGCAGTAATGAACAGCAGTTTATCACGTCTTCAAGAACTTGACAGGAAAAAGGGAGTAATTGATCAAATAAACAATTCAATCTACGGGGCGTTGGGCGAACAAAAGGTAGTAGATGAACTAGAAAAATTATCTGATGATTACATTCTAATTAATGATTTTACTTGCTACTTTCAGCCTCCTCTTTATAATAAGTAAGAAAACGATCATATAATGTCTGTTCAAGTCGACCACATCTTAATATCTCCAGCAGGCGTTTTTCTAATAGAGACAAAAAATTGGAATGAAAGTTCAATACACAATCAAAACCTTTATTCTCCCGTTAAGCAAGTAAAAAGGGCTAACCTTGCACTTTACAGAATACTAAATGGCGAAATCTCCGGAATTAAATTAGCCATACAAAGACATCACTGGGGTAATAGAAAAATTCCGATAAGAAATTTAATTGTTTTTATGGATAGCAGACCATACGAAGAGTTTCAATACGTAAAGATCTTAACCTTAAATGGTCTTCTTGGATATGTAAAATATTTTAAACCTTGCTTTTTTAAAAATGAAACACAGCTTATAGCTAGTTATTTACTTGGTATCACAGAGAAAAAAAAGAGTTATTATATTCTTCGAATGCCCTAATGTCCCTACTTTAGTGATAGAATGCAGTGCAGGCCAAAGCAAGGCGTGGCTATATCAGACTATCCTTTTACAAACAAGTCACGAGGAACATTTACACACAACCCTTCTCTTCATTCTCGCGCCAGAGTTAGGGTTTTGAAACTTAAGGTTACTGAAAACCTTAGGCGGAAGTTGAAGGCTTTTTTGTTTATGTTCAGATCAATTTATTTTTTTGAACTTAATTAACTATCTCTTTGAATTCGTATATTTGATGTATTGATAAATACCTAAATAATAGCGCCTTATGCCACAAAAAGTCAGTGTTTCGACATCTCAGTCTCAAAATACAGAGCCGTTTATTCATTTTTCAATTTCGTCATTTATTACCTATACAGTTGTAGTATTGGCCATTGGTTCATCCATTTATACATTAGTAAGCGCTATTCCTAAAATCGAAACGCTTGGAGAAAAACTATCTGTTATGGACAAGGATATGGCAGTTTCTCAATACGAACTAACAACGCTAGAAAAGGATTTTAACGAAATGAAGCAAAAAAAATGAGGAGGTACGCACTGTTCCTTAGATATGGCGCCGTCGTTGTACTAGTTGTAAATATTGTCGTTCAGGGGCAATTACATTGGGATGTTTACCACTTAAATAAAAATCTTGCTTTGAGAAAAAAGCAACTTAAAACCATTGATAGCATAATTGCAATTGCTAAACCAACATTTATAGCCCAAACTCATAAACTAATGAAAGCGCCCGCTACATCTGGTAACAGCATATCCATTCCTAATCGCAAAGTGGTAATTATAAAAAACAGATGGTTGGACAGTATAGCGAAATCTGACTCTGCGAAGCAAGGTATAGCCTTTACTAGTGCGTTACCTTCAGCCTTCGATAATTCGTTTCATTTTTTCTATTGCACAAAAAATGATCGCGTTTGCGTTGGCGATAAGTTTTGTTTCCAAAATATCAGGCTAATAGTGTCAATGGATAATGGGCAGATTATTTCCGATAATTTTTCGTTTACCAATCTTTCTTTTATCCGGGTTAATACTCATACAAAAACAAAATCGAATGTTTTTTTTAATGTCATTGATAATTATATTAGTGGTGGGCAGATTGAAATATTTTTCAAACAGTATATTCCCAGCGCTGATGATACCGGTGCACCAATAGCCTACACAGACACAACAACAGCTATGTTTAAAGGTATACGACAAGGGAATACTATTGATGGTCTATTAACTGGTTACGCCCCTTCAGATAATGGCCATGAAAAGATTTCCTATTCTACAAACCTAACATTGTATTTAGATAAAACACGGACTATGAGGTTACCATCAAATGGCAATTAGAGTTTGTTCTATAAATAAATTTATAGCTGTCTTGTCATGAATAGATTTGCACGATTGCCATGTTTATATACCAACTTGGCGTGAGAATGAGGCGCTGGCCAAAGCAAAGCGTAATCGTGACTATATCAGAACACATCAACGCATCACTTTTAAGGTTCAAGTTCTTTTTGTCCCCGCAGGGTCTCCTGAAAGGGGCCCTGCGAACGTGAATTTTTATTCGGCGCAGTTTTGTCCCCGCAAATTACAAAATCACAAATAACAATCAGCTTTGATACGCAGGCTCCCTTTCAGGAGACCCCATTCTGGCGCGAGTGTGTAGCGCTGACATGTGGGCTGTGCACTCGTGACTAAAATATCAAACTTTATATGTAGCAAAACAACCTTTGTCAAACTTAAAGGCATGAGAAGCATTTACACACAACCTTCCCCTTCATCTCGCCAAAGTTGAGAAACAAACTTCCGAAGTTCTAAAAAATTCGGAAGTTAATATCCTATTCGAAAATCAATTAAGGCCATCCTAACATTCCACAAGGTTCAGACAACCCGCGTTAAGTCCGAAGGAGTCCGGAGGAGGATTGTAAGGGTTTAGCCCCGCCGGTAGGCGGGCCGGAGCGCAGCGCAGCCCTGCAAAGCCTGGCCCCGCTATCAGCGGGGAAACGCCCAAATCATTCCACAGTATTTCATCAAGCTAAACCGGACGGAGTCCTGATTTTCATCGGAGGATTTAAGAGCGCTGCGCTAACTCTTAAACCAGAAAAATGTTATAAACCATCGTTATATTCGTCCGAAGTTATAAACGTCCGGCAGCGTTTTGGGCGGTTAATTGAGCGCGATTTAGGAGGATGCTGCATACGCGCACAAGCGTAAGGGAATGCTGACAATTGTATGTCAGTGTAGCGTTTGTAGACAGCGTAGGCTCGTATTTATGGCTACAATACTACAAACTCAACTGAAAAAATTCACTAATTTTTAAGAAAAATTCTTCTTTTTTAGTGTAATAACCGTTATTTCCGGCCAAATACCCAGCCTGCCCGAGAAGGCCAGGAAACCAAAGCCGCGGTTTACGTACAGGTAACGATCTTTTTCATTGGCTAAACCGGCCCAGTCGTAATATTTATATTGTACCGGGCTCCAGCGGAAACCCGCCGTTTCCACACCAAACTGCGCACCATGCGTATGGCCGGATAAAGTAAGGTGAACAGTGGTTGGATTATAGCGTACCTTATCTTCCCAATGTGTGGGATCATGTGAAAGCAGTATTTTAAAAGCATTGGGGTCAACACCTGCTAAAGCCTTATCCAAATTGCCTATCTGTATAAATCCCCTGCCCCAGTTTTGTACACCGATGAGGGATATTTTCTGACCATTCTTTTCTATCTCCAGGTTTTCATCCAGTAATAAGCGATAACCAAGCTCTTTGTGGTGCTGTTTGAGTTTTTCGAGGTTGGCGGCTTTTTCGGCATCGCTGTTCCAGTCGATATAATCGCCATAATCATGGTTGCCTAAAATAGAGAATTGTCCATAAGGCGCTTTCAGTTGCTTAAAATGCGGGATGTATTGTTCAATTTCCCAGGCGGCGTTGTTCACCAGGTCGCCGGTAAATACGAACAGGTCGCTTTTTTGGGCTTTGGCTAGGTCTATTCCGCGCTGCACAGCGGCTGTACTATCGAAACTACCCGAATGGATGTCGGATATCTGCGTAATAGTAAAACCATCGAAGGCTTCGGGCAGGTCGTCGAAATAAATGGTTTGCCGGTGTACGCGGTAATCGTACTTACCTTTTATCATCCCATACAAAAACCCGGTGAACGGGAAAGCTGCAGTAAGTATGGCTATTTCGGATATAAATTTGCGCCTTGCCGGGAAAAATGGATTATCCGCTTTTTTTCCACGATGCGCTACACCGCGTACAATGCCATAAAAAAATCGCCCCAAATCACCGAGCGACAGTACGATCACAAAAAACAGCTTGGTAATTAAAAAGGTAATGAACAGGCTAAGGATATATTCGTGGAAAGGTGTCATGCCTTTGGCGGTGCTAAAACTATTGAAACCGCCTATGAACAGCAAGGTTACACCAACTGCAATTACAAGATAACTCCATAAAACAACTTGCCTTAAGTGCGCAGACGACCAACCATTGGCAAAGGTTTTTAAACCTGAAAAAACATACCAATCCAATAGCAGGCTTATTCCTGCCAATATTAAAAAGAAGGTGAAAAATCCGTGGTGCATATAAGCTGTTAAAACCGCAAGTTAAAAAAGCAATGGTAATCACAGCGTAAAAATAATAAGCACCTAAAACAAACAGCCCCGGAGAAATTTCCCCGGGGCTGTTTGTTTATCTGCTAACGGTAATACCAGCGATTGTGTCTCCAATAACGGTGATGATAGTGATGATGGTGGTAATAATAACCGCCACCGCCAATTCTTGCTCTTACAACAACTTGCGCCCGTGCGCTTGCAAAGGTAAATGCCATAATTAGGGCAAGTACCATTAATTTTAGATATTTCATAATTTTCATGGGTATTGTTTATTAATTAACGGTGATCATCATAATGATCGTGATGGTGATGTTCACGGTATTCAACCGAGCAACTGGTAACTGAGCCGATCACTGATGCCAGCATAAGCATTGCAATGATCCTTGTTATGAACTTTTTCATTGTAGGTGATGTTTTTAATTTATAACGGGGTATCGGTTGTTATAAGTCACAAACTATGCCACATGCCCAACTAATTGACAATGCGCTATAAATGGTATATGCTGATCAAATATCTATTATGATTATTGCATGGTTTACTATACAAAGTGCAGATTTAATACTATGATGCATCGTGAAAAATAATTCCAAGCGTATGCCTCACACCCCCGGTTATTTCGCTTACGCCATGCTTCATATTCACCCTGTAATAACCCAATTTGCCTTTCACCGGCCTGAAATTGGTTGTAAATATCAGCATATCGCCTTTTTTAGGCTTTAAAACAATGGCCTTTGATTGCGCGCGTGGTTTTTGCTCAATCAATACAAATTCACCGCCGGTATAGTCCGTGTCCGGCTCATTTAAAAATATCACTGCCTGCATAGGGAAAAACATTTCGCCGTACAAATCCTGGTGCAGCGCATTGTATCCGCCTTTTCCATATTGTAATATCAAAGGCGTTGGCTTTAACTGTCCTGCCGCATGACAAAGTTCCAGTAATTGATACAGTTCTGCCGGGTAATGGAGCGGTTTGCCCAGCACCTGCATCCACCCATTGGCAACGGGCGCCAGGTTTGGGTAGATACTTTCTCGCAGTTGCTGCACAAGTGGCGGCAGCGGGTAGGTAAAGTACTTGTATTCGCCTTTACCATATTGATGACGTTCCATAATTATGCGTTTGCGATAGCGGCTGTCATCGGCATAGCCGGATATAAACTCCGCGCGTTGCCCCTGTGTTAATACACCGGGCAGTATCGCGTAGCCTTTGTTATCCAGGTCATCGGTTGCTTTCGGCCAATCCAATGCGGCTATTTTTTCCTTTATTTCCATTTTATTTTTCAGGCTGATGTTAACAAATTTGCCCTTGCAGCTTCCCAGCCAATCATCGCCGTTTTGCGGGTTGCACCCCAATGATATTGGCCGATCTCGCCTGTTGAACGGATTACGCGATGACAGGGAATAAGAAAAGCCACAGGATTATCGCCCACCGCGCTGCCCACCGCCCTGTTTGCCTGCGGCGAACCTATGTTTTGGGCTATGGATGAATAAGTACTTAAGCCGCCCATTGGAATTTTAAGCAATGCTTCCCAAACTTTAAGCTGAAAATCGGTACCCTTTAAATGCAGCTTGATCTCCGGCAAGCTCGACCAATCCTTACGGAAAATGAACAATGCATTCTGCTGGTGAATGTCGGTAACCTGGTTGTATTGCGCATTAGGGAATTGTAGGTGTAATTGTTCAAATGCATGTTCTCTATCATCGGCAAAAGCCATGTGGCATATTCCTTTGGCGGTTGATGCCACAATAATATTCCCGAACGGGCTTTCGGCAAAGCTGTAGTTGATATGTAATGCTGCGCCGCCGTTCTTATACTCAGCAGGTGTCATACCTTCTAAATTAATAAAAAGGTCATGCAATCGCCCGGTGCCTGAAAGGCCTGTTTCAAATGCGGTATCAAACAGTGTAGCCTGTTTTTCCTTCAGTATACCTTTGGCATATTCCAGGCTTAAATATTGAAGAAATTTTTTAGGACTGATGCCTGCCCAATCGGTAAACAACCTTTGAAAGTGGAACGGGCTTAAGTTTACCTGTTCGGCAACCTTGTCCAGGTCGGGCTGGTCCTTGAAGTTTAGCCTGATGTAATTGATTGCTTCGGCAATTCTGTCGTAATTTATAATTTCCTGTGTGCTCATTTCTTTAAAATTTATACAACAAAATTACCCCGCCAAAGCACGGTATAAAACCCGGAACTTGCTATGTTTAACACACAGCCCGATCAAAAGTATTTGGCATAAAACAAAAAGTCGTTATCTTGCAGCACTTAAATATCACAATTTATGCGGAGAATTTTTACTACACTAATTATTGTATTGGGCTTTTATAGCCTATCGTCAGCACAGGGATTTTATGGCCCTTCTTCGGCAACACCTCAAAAAGGCAGTGTTGAGTTTGGTTTCAATATCGGCTTAAATTCAGCTTATGTTCAAGACGCTAACTCAAACCAACATACCGATGGCGTGGCCGGGCTTAACGTGGGCGTTTCGGCAGAGACCTATTTTTCCGACCAATGGGGATTGAAACTTAAGGTGATCTATGACCAAAAAGGCTGGGCAAACGGCTACCTTGATTTTGGCGATGTTGAAGAGGATGGCGTTGTTTACAAGCTGAATTACATAACCGTGCCACTAATGGCCGACTGGCATTTTGGTAGATCAAAGAACTGGTACCTGGATTTTGGCCCTTATGTGGGCTTCCTTACCAGCGCCAATGCGGGCGGTTACGATGTAAAAAGTGCCTTTAACACAGTTGATGGCGGCATTTCATTAGGTTTGGGTGTGAAGATACCAATTTCAAACAAAGCCAAATTCTTTATAGAGTACGAAGGCCAGGGCGGCGTATCAAATGTTTTCCAGGAAACCAGCGATGGCTCAAATGTGCAGAATGTTAGAGGGAGTTTGAATATTGGAGTGAATTTTTAATTTGCACCTGCCACTTCAAAAAAATAGCGATGGGTTTGAAACCCATCGCTATTTTTTTGAATACAGGAAACAGGTATTTCTCAAATCTCTTATCTCACATCTCAAATCTATTTCCTACTTTTGCCCATGCAAGAAAAAATCCTCATTCTTGACTTTGGCTCGCAGTTTACGCAACTCATCGCGCGCCGTGTCAGGGAGCTCAATATCTATTGCGAGATACATCCCTTCAACCATTTTCCGGAAATCGATAACAGTGTAAAAGGCATTATCCTTTCAGGCAGCCCCTATTCGGTGCGCCAGGAAGACGCTCCCGGTTTCGATTTTAAAAAGTACCATACCAACCTGCCCCTGCTGGGTGTTTGTTATGGCGCACAGCACATTGCCCATAACAATGGCGGTGAAGTGATGAAATCAAGCACACGCGAGTATGGCCGGGCAAACCTGCAATACATCGACCAGGAAAATAAACTGTTTAAGGATATCCCGCTTGAATCGCAGGTGTGGATGTCGCATGCCGATACCATCGCCCGCATTGGAGATGATTTCGATATCATCGCCAGTACCGATACCGTAAAAATTGCTGCTTTTAAGGTAAAAGGAACCGATACCTATGGTATACAATTCCACCCGGAGGTAACCCACAGCATCGACGGCAAACAATTGCTTAAAAACTTTTTGGTTGATATATGCGGCTGTTCGCAGGACTGGACACCAGATTCGTTTATCGAAACTACCATCGCCGGGCTAAAAGAAAAGCTGGGAAATGATAAAGTTGTGCTTGGCCTTTCAGGCGGCGTGGATTCATCCGTAGCAGCGGTATTACTGCACCACGCTATCGGTAAAAATCTTTACTGCATTTTTGTAGATAACGGCCTGCTGCGCAAGGATGAGTTTGAATCGGTACTCGATTCCTACAAACACATGGGCTTGAACGTTCGCGGTATAGATGCCAAACAACGCTTTTATGATGCGCTTGCCGGGCTTACCGACCCTGAGAAAAAGCGCAAAGCAATCGGCAGGGTGTTTATCGAAGTATTCGACGATGCCGCGCATGAAGTTCAGGATGTAAAATGGCTGGGCCAGGGTACTATTTACCCGGATGTAATCGAATCGGTATCGGTAAAAGGCCCATCTGCAACCATCAAATCACACCATAACGTTGGCGGTTTACCCGACTTTATGAAACTGAAAGTGGTTGAACCTTTGAACACTTTGTTTAAAGACGAGGTGCGTAAAGTAGGCAAAGCCCTCAATATAGATCAGAATATCCTTGGCCGCCACCCATTCCCCGGTCCCGGTTTGGCCATCAGGATATTGGGCGAGGTAACGCCTGAGAAAGTTCACATTTTACAGGAAGCGGATGCGATTTACATCAACAATTTGCGGTCTTCCGGTGTTTATGATAAGGTTTGGCAGGCAGGCGCTATTTATTTGCCTGTGCAGTCGGTAGGTGTTATGGGCGATGAGCGCACTTACGAAAACGTAGTGTGCCTGCGCGCAGTGGAATCATTAGACGGCATGACCGCCGACTGGTGCCACCTGCCGTACGACCTGCTGGCAAAAGTCTCAAACGAGATCATAAACAACGTAAAAGGAATTAACCGGGTAGTGTATGACATCAGCTCCAAACCGCCTGCCACCATTGAGTGGGAATAGGTGGTTATTATATGTAATTATTGCCTTAACAACGGGTGCCTGTTCGCCAAAAATCCGGCCTGTACAGGCACCCGTTGAACAAAAACAACCCGAAAAACCTCCTGTAACCATAGTGCCGCCTAAACCGCAGGCGCCAAAAGTGTCTGTAATTTCTCTTTTACTGCCTTTGGGCCTCGATCATATCGGCACAGGATCGCCGTACAATGAAACAACCCTGAAGGAAGCCCGCATTGCAGCGGACTATTACCGTGGCTTTAAACTCGCGCTGGATTCGCTTACCTTTTATGGTTACAATTACAAACTGCAGTTGTATGATACCAAAGATAATCCTGCACAATCGCACAAACTGGCTTATGACCAGCAGATACGGGCCAGCGACCTGATTGTAGGCCCCGTTTACCCGGATGAGATCAAGGCATTCACCAGTGTATTGGTAGGCACCCGCAAACCTATCATATCGCCGCTTGCCCCCGAGCCTCCGGTAACTTTCCATAATCAGAATTTGGTAACTGCAAACCCTCCGCTGGAGTATCATGCATGGTGCGCGGCCCAATACATTAACGACAGGGTAAAACCACAGAAAATATTCGTGCTTCGCTCAGGCTATTCCGAAGAAATGGATTATCTCAGGCCGTTTCAAAAAGCCATTGACAGTTTAAGCGACAATCGTATTAAAATCGTAACTATTACCGTATCGCATGGGCAGCTACGGCCGCTTATAGCACAACTATCCGCCACCAAAGAAAACGTATTTGTTGTACCCTCAACCGATGAGGCTTTTCTATCGCTCACATTGCATTCGCTCGATACTTTGTTGCGCAAATATCCTGTTACGGTGTTCGGACATCCGGGTTGGCAGCATTTGGCCTTTCTTAGTCCGCAGTTATTGCAGCATTTGAAAACGCACATCACTTCCGCCGATGATGTTGATTATAAATCCAGGCGTATCAACGATTTTATTCGTGATTACCTCAATGCCTGGCACGTTGAACCATCGGAATATGCCATAAAAGGTTATGATGAAGGAATTTATTTTGGAACCTTGCTCGGGAAAGATAGCTTGAAGAATATTACCCACACCGACTTCAACGGACTGCACAATAACTTTCACTTTGTAAAAAAACCGGGTGTAGGTTTAATCAATACGCATGTATACCTGCTTTTATATAGTAACTTTGAGCTAAAACAGGTAGAGTAAGCATGAAGGCCGTAAACCCTTTTATCAATGTCGTACAACATATGAGAATCAGTAGTGAGCTAATTTATAAAATTTGCATGGCTACCTATAGACTCATCCCGACTACGCTAAATCGCTTGTCGACCCTCTCTTCGCTACGCGGAAAAAGGGTAAACACATTCGTAATATTAAAATCATTGATATTACAATGAAGGCCATAAACCAGCTCCGTACATTTCAGCGCATATTGGATGAGTACCCTGCCGAGACGCCTTTAGGCAAATTCCTGCCCGGCTTTTACCGGCAAAATAAGCAAATGGGTTCAACCGACCGGCGGGTGGCCAGCAGGTTGATCTACAATTACTTCCGTTTGGGCAAAGCCCTGCCAAACTTACCTGCTGATGAGCGCCTGATCATCGCCGAATTTTTATGCAACACACAGGTAAACTCATTTCTCCAGCATTTTAAACCCGATTGGGCTGCCTGCATGGGTTTCAGCATAGAAGAAAAGATAGCACTAGTTAAAGCTGTTTATAAGGACTTCAGTTTGAACGATGTTTTTCCGTGGATAGAACAGGTGTCAGTTGGTATCGATAAAAAGGCGTTTCTCAAATCATTCTTCACCCAGCCCGACTTATTCATCCGTGTACATAAAGGGAATGAACAACTGGTTAAAGCCGAACTGACCAAAGTCGACATTGCTTTTAAGGATGAAGGTAATAATTGCCTGTCCATGCCCAATGGCACCCGGCTTGAAGCTATTTTCCCAAACCAGCACTGGTTTGAGGTGCAGGATTTCTCATCGCAGCAAACTGCTAATTACTTTAAACCACAGAAATGGGACAGTTGGTGGGATGCCTGCGCCGCATCGGGCGGTAAATCGCTTCTGTTGTATGACTTGCAGCCGGATATAAAACTGGTTGTTTCGGATATACGCGAGTCCATCCTCTCTAACCTGGATGAGCGTTTCCAGCAGGCTGGCTTGCGCAAATACCAGAAAAAAATACTCGACCTTACCGAAAACAACGACCAGCTTTTATATGATTATGCCTTTGATGGCATAATATTAGATGCGCCTTGCAGCGGTTCCGGCACATGGGGCCGCACACCTGAAATGATCGCGCAGTTCAATCCACAGAAAATAGATTTTTTCCAACGCCTGCAACAAAGCATAGCCCGCAATGTGGTTAAGCATTTAAAACCCGGTAAGCCAATTATCTACATCACCTGCTCGGCATTTAAGGCTGAGAATGAGGATATGGTTGATTTTATGGTGAAGGAATTGGGATTGCAACTGGAAGAACAAACGGTTTTAAAAGGATATGAGAATAAGGCGGATACGATGTTTGTGGCGAGGCTGATAAGCCCCAGCGCCCTGAAGGGAGAGCTATAGCATATTCGCCCTACGTCATTTCAATTTCTCCTTAATAAAATAAATATATAATCTTAAATACACCCCTATTTTTGTTGGTTAGTTTTTTACAAAAAATTATTCATTTTTAAGGATCGCTAAACCTAAATAAGATGATTACAGGATTTATCGCAATTGTATTTTCCATTTTTAGCCACACAACTACCGATACTACTGTAGACAGGAAAAACATGACCGGCTATGATTATCACCTGTTTCAAGGAACGCCTGCATGGACGATTGCCCAAGCTGTCGAAAAACAGGACACGGCAAAAATCATTTCGCTTGTCAGCCAAAACAAACAACTGCTTGAGGCGAGAGAGCCAAAGTTTGGCGAAACATTACTTCAAATTGCTGTAATGACGCTGAAATATAATTCGGTTAAAACATTGTTGGAGTTAGGCGCTGATCCGAATAGCCAGGACACCTATGCAGGTTCTTCGGCGGTAATGGATGCCGCTGAAATTCTTCTGACGGACTCTATCACTTCTCATGGTGATTTTAGCTATGGCAGCAACCCAAAATATCTTAAAATTCTTTTGAAATATGGCGGAGACGCTAATTCCGAACAAAAAGGTCCGCGTCCACCTGGTTATAATATTAGATTTACGCCGTTATTAAAAGCGTGCTATATTGGGAACTTAGACTACGCCAAATTGTTGGTTGATGCCGGGGCAAACGTTAACTACAATAACGGAGTTACACCATTTTTTTATGCCGTCATATCAGCTCACACCTCGCCTGATGTGGTACTTTATTTAATTGAAAAAGGGGCTGATTATAAGCAACCTTTAATAAAGAACATTAAAGGTCAGTCTCTTTATATTACTGATATGATGAGAAATTGGCGATATGATTTAAATTCGCCCGAATATGTCAAAAAAATGCAGCTAGCCGATTTCTTAAAGAAAAACGGGATGGATTATCGAAGCACAAAGATACCGGAACAATTCCTTGACCAATACCCCAAAGAATACTTAGAAAAGTATTAAGATAGTTGAACTGAATTTCTCTTTACTGCGCAAGTATCCGCTAATGGTTTCATATCAACTGGGCACACTGGCGATGAATATTTGCCTAACATCATTTTTACTCACCACCTTACTTGGTACTATAATTAGTAGTATATTTAACGCCTAATTACAACTTTTGGTTGTTGGTTTTATAACACCTGGTTAATTGTACTATTACGACATGCGGGGCCTGGCTTTTTATATTAAAAAATACAAATATTGGCTGCTGTTGTGGCTGTCATTCCCTCAACTCTGCTCAGCCCAGGCGTCGAAAATATCCACCTTAGAACTTAAACTTAAACAACCTTTAGCCGACTCGGCGCGCCTGCAAACACTTGGCCAGCTTACAGATGCTTATTCGTCGGTAGATATTAACAAGAAGTTTTATTATGCCGGTTTAAGTAAAACCCTTGCCGAAAAATTGCATAACGATACCACCGTAGCCAATGCTTACCTTAATATGGGTGTTGTATGCGCCATAAAAAGCAAGAGCGATAGTGCGCTTTATTATTTTTCGGCAGCTTATAACCAGGGTGATAAAATAAAATTTTACCGGGTAATGGGCAAAAGCCTTTCGGATATAGGTTTTGTGTACGACCGCCTGGATGATAAGCAGGATGCCATTAAAAACTATTTCCAGGCTTTACCTTTATTACGGAAAGCTAACTTTTTAAGGGGCATAAACCAGTGCCTTACCAATATCGGCTCAATTTACTTCGACCTGAATCAATACCAATTGGCAAAAAGCTATTTCGACCAATGCCTGCAAAGTTCAACAGAGAACCATGATGAGGCTGACATAGCTTATGCACTTTTTAATACCGGTAGTTGCTACCAGAAAATGGGGCAGGATACCAAAGCAATGGATAATTTAACCCGCAGCCTGGCCATGCGTCAAAAACTTGGCGATGTAAATGGCATAGCTTTAGTACAAAGGTCCATAGCTGATGTGTACCTTGATGAAAAAAAATACAGCCTCGCTCTGAATAACCTGGATACCGCACTAAAAACAGTCACCCGGCTACAGGATAAATATGAACAAACAGCCTTCCTGCTGGATAAAGCCGACGTGTACACTGCTATGGGCCAATATGACAAGGCAAAAGTTTGTGCCCTGCAATGCGTGGAAAATGGCAAGCTCATCAAATCAAAATTAGCTATATCCGAGGCGCTTGAAAAACTGATCGCCATCGCTAAAAAAGAAAATGATGTACCTAACGGATATAAATATCAATCGCAGTATATCGCTATACAGGATAGCATACAGGCAGATAAAGCGATAACCGATGTTACGCTAACCGAACTTAGCCGCGTCAGGTCGGAAAACGCTTCACTGGCAAAAAACAATGAGCTCATCACCTCAAAAAACACCAGCTACCGGCAACGCATCAGCCAATACAGCGATACAATTATAATTATTGCAGTGGTATTGGGTTCGGTTACCGTTCTTTTGTTGATCCTTTATCGCGGAAATATAGAGAAACGTGCCACTAATGCGCAATTGCTAAAACAAAAAGAAGAGATAGCAGCCGTTAACCACCAGCTGGAAATGCTGAACGAAGAACTTAGGGCACAAATGGAACTCACCAGCTCACAAAACACCGAGTTGGAAATGGTTAACAATATAAAAAACAAGCTTTTCTCCATCATCTCGCACGATTTGCGCAGCCCAATCGCCACGCTGCAAACCCTTTTTAGCGTTTACCGTGAAGGTGATATCAAAAAAAGTGAGTTGAAACACTTGCTCACCGTAATGGAAGACAGCCTGCTTTCTACCGGGACATTTTTGGATAACCTGCTCGAATGGTCGAAAAGCCAATTGGAAGGTATCGTGGTGCACCCGGTAAATTTTGATATTAATGAGGCCATTGAAGAAAATATCACTCTTTTTGAGGTAAAGATAGGTTTGAAAGACTTGAAAGTATCCAACCTTTCCCATCAGCCGGTTTTGGTAAATGCCGACAGGAATATGATTAACCTGGTGGTAAGGAACCTGCTATCCAACAGCATTAAGTTTTGTAACCCCGGCGATGAAATAACTTTTGACGTGCAGGCATCTGCCGAAATAGTAACAATTAGCATCGCCGATACAGGGCCGGGCATAAGTGAGGCCGACAGCGAAAAACTATTCAGCCTGGAGCATACGGTAAGTACCGGCTCACATGGCGAACGGGGCAACCGGCTGGGGTTGGTGCTGGTAAAAGATATGCTTGAACAAAATAACGGCAGTATACGCTTTGAAACCGAACCAGGTAAAGGCACTACTTTTTGGGTTGAGTTACCTGCCGGGAAAAAATAAACAAGAAGCGTCATTGCGAGGAACGAAGCAATCTCTGAACTATACTAGTCAATCAAACGAGATTACCTTTAATGAAATCATCCCTTTTTGACCTGTCCAAATATTTTTTATTGGCAATTAGACTTACCAAACCATCGCCTTTCATATTCATCAATTAGCTTATTGGCCCGGTCAAGTTCCTCAGGTTTCATGTATGCTTTTGCCAGTATGGTGATGGTATTTAACTCCTGGGCAGGATCATATGTTGCACCTAACATTCCCCATAAATATGATTTAACCAGGTGGTCATTAATCTTATCAGTCCAAAAATAGCAGTCGGCAAGCGCCGCCATTGCTTTCGCTTGCTTTTGTTCGGCAGCCAACAAAAGCCAATGTATGGCCAGCGAATCATTTTTAATATCCGGATCATTAGCATATGAAAATCCAACCTCAAACTGCGCAGTACAACTGCCCTTCTTAGCAAAGGGGGTTAATTGTTCAACTACTGTTTTATAATCCCGTGCAATAAAGGCCTTCATTCCTCTATTGAAATCAGGTGTTTGGGCATAGGCATGGCTTAACAGAAGGCATAAAGGCAGAAAAAGCAAGAATTTGATTTTCATATTTGATCAATTTCCGACGTCCTTGCGAGAAACGAAGCAATCCCTCCGAAGGAGTCCTTTGGACTGAACCATATTGTCAATTAAACGAAATTACTTTAATGACGCCATTTAAACAACTTTGTCCCGTTTGATTTGCATATGCAGAGATTGCTTCGTTCCTAGCAATGACGCGTTTTTTAAGTCTCTCCGCCAATTGGCGGAGGAGATTAGAGGGGCCGGTAGTTTTTACAAATGCGTATTACTCCTGAACAACTTAATAGCAATAGCCAGCAATATTACCCCAAAGGCCTTGCGTAAAATATTAATGCCCGTTTTGCCGAACAGGCGCTCCAGCCAGCCAACATTTTTCAGCACGAGGTAAACAAAAAGCGTGTTAAGCACAATGCCCACCAGTATATTCTGGGTTTGGTATTGCGATTTGAGGGATAACAATGTGGTCATGGTGCCTGCACCAGCAATAAGCGGAAATGCCAGCGGTACGATAGAAATAGTTTCAGGCATTTCTTCTTTAAAAAATTTCACACCTAATATCATTTCCATGGCAATGATAAATATCACCAGTGATCCGGCTATGGCAAAAGAAGATACATCCAGCCCGATGATCTTTAATAGTCCGTTCCCTGCAAATAAAAATACCACCATTAATATCAGCACGGCTATACTTGCTTTTTCCGATTGGATATGCCCTGCGCGCTGGCGCAGCTCAATAATTACCGGTATGGCGCCAAGTATATCGATGATGGCAAAAAGGATCATCGTTACGGAGAGGATTTCGTTGAAATTTAGCTGGTACATAGGCGATTATCTTATTGGCAGGCAAAGTTGCAACTAAAAACCCGAAGAAAAAAAATCCCGGCTGTAAGTTTACCAGCCGGGATATCAATATGTTATAGTAATGATAATTACTCCACAAATTTAGGGTTGATAGGGTCGGTAGCCGCTTCAACTTTGCCCTTGCGTACATGCGAGTTTTTGATAGAGTAGCCAAAATAAACGATAAAGCCGATCAGCAGCCATACGATAAGCCTTGCCCAGTTTTCCCAGCCTTCACTCGCAATCATACACAAGCATATAAATGCACCCAATATACAAACCACTTTATAAATTGGCGTTCTAAACGGACGCACCAGCCCCGGATCGGTTTTACGCAGGATAAATATACCTATGCAAACCAGTACAAACGCGAACAATGTACCTATGCTCACCATATCGCCTACTATACTGTCGGGTATAAAACCGGCAAATAAGGATACGAATATAAAGAACATCCATTGCGATTTATAAGGCGTACGGTGTTTTGGGTGTAATTTTGAAAACACCTTTGGCACCAACCCATCTGTGCTCATGGTATAAAATACGCGTGTCTGGCCTAAAAGCATCACCAGGATCACTGATGAAAAGCCTGCCAGGATAGCAACAGTTACCAACGAACCCAACCATGTGTAACCATGCATGTAAGTGTTTATGGCATAAGTTACCGAAGCTTCTTTACCCTGTATAAGGAATTCTTTATACGGGGCAAGGCCGGTTAATACGTGCGAAAACAGGATATAAAGTATGGTACAAAAAACCAACGAGATCAATATACCCTTCGGCATGTCCTTTTGTGGATTTTTTGCTTCCTGCGCAGCGGTTGAAACGGCGTCGAAACCAATAAATGCAAAGAATACCACACTTGCCCCGCGTAGCACACCTAACCAGCCGTGGTTGAGCGCCTCACCGTAATCATGCACGCCGGTGCTGGTTTTAACTATTCCGGCATTAGCAGGTATTAAATAAGGGGTGTGGTTTGCAGGATTAATGAAATGCCAGCCGAGTGTGATGATCATTAATACGATGGCTACTTTAATAACCACGATAACATTATTAACTATTGCAGATTCGGCTGTACCGCGGATAAGCAACAACGATAACATCAATAAGATAAATATAGCCGGCAAATCTATCAGGCCACGGACACCGACCTGACTGGCATACATGCCGGTATGCGAAATATTAACCTCGAACGGTGAGTGGCAAAATTGATACGGTATGTGTATGTGAAAAAACGTATTCAAAAATTCGTTAAAATACTGCGCCCAGCCTATTGAAACGGTAGCCGCACCTAAAGCATACTCAAGCACCAGGTCCCAGCCAATGATCCAGGCGATAAACTCACCCATCGTTGCATAGGAGTAGGTATAAGCAGAGCCTGCTATAGGGATCATACTGGCAAACTCGGCATAGCATAAACCGGCAAGCGCGCAGCCCGAGGCAGCAATGATAAATGATATGGTTACAGCTGGGCCCGCATGTTCGCCCGCGGCCGAAGCTGTACGAACAAATATACCGGCACCAATAATAGCACCGATGCCCAGCGCTATCAATGAACTAAGCCCGAGCGTTCGTTTTAAAGTTTTTTCTGTTTCGCGCGATGCAGCCAGCAACTGCTGTATCGGTTTCTTGATAAATAATTTCATTTATGATTAATAATAGTCAGTTAATTAATGTTAATCCCAAACCTAATTAAAATTATTGAAAAGATAATATTCCCATGGCCCATTGATGAAAAAATCTACGCAGCAAACTATACATGTGCAAATTTCTTTCATAAATGTGAAATTTTTCGACTATTTTATATAACTAATTAATTTTTTAATAAATATTAAATAAAATTGAATTTTATTTGCATTGCACGAAATAAAATCCTACTTTTATTCTACTTAGTTTTACAATTTAACGCCTCGCCTTATGAAAGAACTATACATATTCAGAATATTCGCCCTTTTCCCGCTTGTTGGTATTGTTATACCCGATATAGCTACAGGTTTACATGTATCCTTTTCTGCCATTTCTGCCGAGCATATTATAGTTATTATCACTTTAGCTGTTTGTGTGTTTACATGCTCATTAGGCATCTGGTACAATGAGTACAGGGACCTGAAAACTGCGCACTAACCTTTTTCATCAATATCCATCATATTTGCTGCATAAGGCGCAGCCCATATCTTACAGTAAAATTTATAGCTAAAACTTAGCATAATAATTTTTTTGACATTGAAATTAGATGTTTAAACACAGAATTTCAATTGTATAAATACCTTTGTAAAGATTTAATCACATAAATAAACGATCATGAAAAAAATTATTATGCTGTTTGCTTTTATGGCAATAACTACAGCGGTTTTTGCACAAGGCACCTGGAAGGTTGACAAAATGCACTCCAGGCTCCAGTTTTCGGTAACCCACCTCGCCGTGTCAACTGTAGAAGGCAATTTTAAAGATTTTGATGTAACCATCACTACCACAAAACCCGATTTCAGCGATGCCAAATTTACCCTTACCGCTAAGGCGGCTTCTGTAAACACCGGTGTTGATATGCGCGACGACGACCTGCGCTCGGATCATTTTTTTAATGCCGCCACCGATCCGGATATTACCTTTACAGGCGCTGTGGTAGCAATAACCAGCCCTGGTCATTATAAACTGAGCGGCAACCTCACCATACATGGT
>Ga0302315_10001039_pt1 | contig 29416 bp, 20 predicted proteins | sample III_Palsa_N3_1_FD_200532 | JGI IMG/M metagenome (GOLD analysis project Ga0302315, IMG submission 200532) | Peat permafrost microbial communities from Stordalen Mire near Abisko, Sweden - III_Palsa_N3_1 | ecosystem: Environmental > Terrestrial > Soil > Palsa > Peat permafrost | place: Sweden...
TAGGACGAAGCTTCATAATTGGCGCCCGACGGCAGATTCGCATTGGGCGCCTGGATGTATTGCAGAGTGCCCTGCGCGACCGGAGACCACGCGGTCATTGGAATCGTTGCATTCGGGAAGACGCATTGCGTAGGTAGCGTGCATCCCGCCGTATAGTAGGACTCTCCCTGGGTTACGTTGTAACCCAGTTCACTCGAAAGTATTCCGGCCCAGGCAGTTCCGGTCACCGTGTTAGTGAGCGCCCCTGCTTCGTCCGCCAGGTTTCCCATGCGATCTTGCGTTGTAGGAACAGCAAAACTCTGAGTCTGTCCCAGGATTTGTTTGTTTCCTTGATAGTCGGCAAAAAAGAAAACCTTGTCTTTCTTAATCGGCCCGCCGATGGTTCCACCGAACTGATTCTGCTTGAAGTCTCCGCGTGCTCCTCCCGCGAAGAAATTGGCGGCATCGAAATCGGTATTGCGGAGGAAGTCGAACAGGTCACCGTGGAATCCGTTGGTTCCCGATTTGGTGACGACATTGATTTGCCCGCCGCTGAAGTTTCCATACTCGGCATTGAAATTATTGGTGATGATGCGAAATTCGGAGATGGAGTCCAAATTCGGAATAATGGCCGCTCCGTTGTGGACGCCTTCTTGCGCGTCCGCTCCGTTTACCATGAAACCGTTGGAACCGAGCCGGCCACCGTTTACGGACTGAGTTCCGTTGGTTTGATCGCCCGATACGGTCGTTGGATCTGATCCCACTCCCGACGTCGTGTCGTCGTTCTTGTAAGGCGAAACCCCAGGCTGCAAGGCCAACAGATCAATAAACGAGCGGCCATTCAGGGGTACCGAGGTCATCTTGGAGCCCTCGATCACCTCGCCCATTTGCGTGCTCTGGGTTTCCACTTGAGCTGCTTCCGTGCTCACCTCGATCTTCTCGTTGATCGAACCTACCGCCAGACTGGCATCGACTCGCAGCGCCGAGTTGGCATCGATCACCAACCCGGTCTGCCGGTAAGTCTTGAAACCTGCCTGCGTGATTTCCAGGGTATAGGTGCCGACAGCCAGGGTTGGAAGATTGTAGAAGCCCTTGGCATCGGTCTTTTGCGTCGTCTGGATCCCGGTCTGGGTGTCGGTCGCAACCACCGAAGCTCCGGAAACAACGGCGCCCGATTTGTCCGTAACCACGCCGGAGATGCTGCCAGTGATACTCGCCGACGCGATGGCCAGCGCAAGAAGCACAAACGCAAGAACAGCGAAAACAGCACACCGACGGTTGCTCATAGCTGATCTCCTGCCGGAAAAGGCCCTCGCCCGATTTTCAACACCATCATCTTATGCACTTTCATCCAGTGAAAAGCGCTCGCAGCGTTTTGAAAATTCAACGCAACTTGGATGAAACGGTTTATCTCAATCGGAGTAGCCCTGTCAAACTCTTTTTTAAATTCACGAGATCGGGGCAGACAGCCGTTCCCCGCGCCCCGCGCCAAATCTATCTCGCAGGCACGCCGAGACTGCCGGATTCGCCAGGGCGCGAGCTACTTCTGTTTCACCGCGATCGCCGAGATCTCAATTCGAGCGTTGTTGACCAGGGCCGCCGCCTGGATTGTCGCGCGGGCCGGCTTAGGGTCAGGCATTAGGCTCTTGTATACCTTGTTCATGTCGGGGAACTCATGAATGTCGGCGAGGTAGACGGTCACGCTGACCACGTCCTTCAGTTCGAAGCCAGCCGCCTTGAGAACTCGTTGGATATTGCCGAGAGCCGCGGTTGTCTCGGGGCCAATCCCACCAGTCGCTAGCTTGTCGGACTCGTCGGTACCCTCCTGCCCGGCGATGTAGAGAGTATTGCCCGCCACGATGCCGTCGCTAAAAGGAAGTCCTCTGGCGGGAGAAAGATTCACTGCTTTATGATCCTGGCTATAGCCCTGCTGCACTGAAACTCCTACGGCGAGCGCGATCGCGAAGATCCAAAGAATCAAGCGGGCACTTCTGGTCAGCATCGTCATGTTCATTCCTTTTCGGATAAATGGATTGGCTCTTCCACCGAGCGAGAAACAATGTTAGAGTCCGCGCACATGTATACATCCAGGAGGGGGAAATGAACAAGTTTCGTGGCTTTGTGAAATCGCACAGAATCGCGGCATCGCTGGTATCCATCGGCCTTTTGACCGCTAGCTTATGCGGAACCAGATTCTTGCGGGCGCAATCAGTCACCGGAGCAAGCCCAGCGCAGACCGACAACGCCTTGATCGCAAACTTTCGTAGGGTGGAAGTGGCTTCGGTCTCCGATGCTCTGGAGCAGTTGACCGGCAAGCGGATGTACATGAGTCACCGCATGCATCCGATCTTGACCGCAAAGTTTGCCGGCTTTGCGCGGACGGTCCTGCTGAAGAAGGACGAAGGAAACAGCGATCCCGCAGCGTTGAACGGAATGCTAACAGCCATTGACGAGGGCTCCGCGGATTCTGTTTACGTGATGGTCGTCGAGGACGGTGAGGACATCGCGGGAATGGGCGGACTGATGGGCACTGCCATGGCTGCGCGCGGCTACGCCGGAGCGGTGATCGATGGAGGAGTGCGCGATGTGGCCTATCTGCGCAAGATTGGGTTTCCGGTGTATGCCACCGGCATTGTGCCGTCAACTTCGGTGCATCACTATCGATTCGGGGGATCCCAGATTCCGCTGAAGTGCGACGGTGTGACGGTGAATGCGGGCGACATTGTCGCGGCGGATAGCGATGGCGTGGTGGTTGTGCCGAGGGCGAAGGCCCAAGAAGTTCTAACTCTCGCCCAGCAAATGGACTTCAAAGAGCATTCGATGTATGCCGTCATTGAACAGATGAAGTCGATTGTGGAGGCGGTAAAGAAATTTGGACGATTGTAGCGGAGAAAAAAAAGATCTACTTGCACAAAATCGACTTTCATCAGATAATTTGCACTTTCATTTTGTGATTGGTCGATGTCGATCTATTTTCATGGCTAATACTCCAAAGCGAAGCTATAACATCACCGCGTTGCAGCGCGGGTTGCGCCTGCTCCACATTTTTAGCGAATCGCCGCACGGACTCACGGCAAAGCACGTGGCGGCACGATCCCGGCTGCCGGTGAGTACGGTCCACCGTTTTCTGGCGAACCTGGAAGGGGCGGGATTTTTGAACTGCACCGGAGACGGCGTGTATCACCTGGGAATCGCGTGTTTCGCGATAGGCCAGGCGGCTTTGGGTCAGCTCGATATTCGCCGGGTGAGCCTGCCGTACCTTCAGGAATTAAACCGGCAGACGCGCGAAACCATTCACCTGACGGTTCGGCATGGGCTGTCCGCGGTGTACGTCGAGAAACTGGATTCGCCCGAACAGTTACGCATTCATTCCCGCATCGGCGCCTCCGTTCCCTTGTATTGCACCGCGGTGGGAAAGATCATGTTGGCGCACATGCCCGATGAGGAGCGAGAAAAAGTTCTTCCGCAGTTGGGGCTGAAGCGTTTGACGCCGAACACGGTGGGGAATCTTCAGGAGCTAGGATCAGAACTGTACCGCGTCCGAAAAAACGGCTACGCCTGCGATCTGGAGGAGCACGAACTCCACATACGATGCGTGGCAGCGCCCATCTGGGACCACGTCGGCGGTGTGAATGCCAGCCTTAGCATTACTGCGCCGGTAGTACGGATGCCTGTTACGCGCTTACGCCAACTCGCGACGCTTATTCAGACGGCTGGACTGCAAATCTCGCGCGAGTTGGGATATCAGAGCGCAGGGTACGCAGCGCCACCACCGCGAAGACCTGCGGAAGGATCCGCCGCATGAGGATGGTAGCGGTCATCGCCGTGGTCTTCGCCTGCGTGGCCGCTTGGGCCGGCAGCGACGCGCCTGCGGCCATATCTGCGGCAATCGATGTGCGCTCCGAGGATCTTATGGTTCAACCGCCCGCGGCCAACTGGATTTCCTACAACGGGGACTATTCCGGCCGGCGCTATAGCGGACTTTCGGAGATCACCCCGGGCAATCTAGCGGGACTGCGCGCCGAATGGGTCTTTCATGCGCACAACTCGGGAAGGCTTGAGGTGACTCCGGTTGTCGTGAATGGAATGATGTTCGTGACTGCTGCCAATGACGCCTCCGCGCTCGACGCGCGGAGCGGACGAGTGGTGTGGCACCATTCGTGGCCGATTTCGGAAGGGCTGATCGACGACGCGTCGGGTCATATCAACCGCGGAGTTGGTGTTTGGCACAACCGGGTTTACATGGAAACGGACAATGCGCATCTGCTCTGCCTGGATGTGCGCTCGGGCAATCTCATCTGGGACGTTGCGTACGCGAATTGGAACAAGAACTACGGCGCAACCAGCGCTCCGCTCGTGGTCAAAGACAAAGTCCTGGTGGGGACCTCCGGCGGCGATGACGGCGTGCGGGGCTTTGTTGCGGCCTACGATGCGCTGACCGGCAATCTAGCCTGGCGATTCTGGACGATACCGGGTCCGGGCGAGTTCGGAGCCGAGAGCTGGCCCGGGAAACTCTACCTGCATGGCGGCGGAACGACGTGGATGCCTGGCACGTACGATCCCCAGCTCAACACGATTTATTGGGGTACGAGCAATCCTGCGCCTGACTTCGAGGGCGGCGTTCGCCCGGGAGACGATCTCTATACCGACTGTGTGTTGGCACTGGATCCCGATACCGGACGATTGAAGTGGTATTTCCAGTTCACGCCGCATGATCTTTTCGACTTCGACGCGGTTGAGACTCCGATCCTGATCGATGCAGTTTACCGGGGCACCGCACAAAAATTACTGGTGCAGGCAAACCGCAATGGCTACATCTACGTGCTCGATCGCACGAACGGAAAGTTTCTGTCGGCAACACCATTCGTCGACAAACTGAACTGGGCGAAGGGAATCGATGCGCGTGGCAGGCCGCTGCTGACGGGAGTTCAGCCGGCGGCTGAAGGAACATGGGTTTGCCCCGGCTATTCGGGAGCCACCAACTGGTTCGCTCCGTCGTACAGCGAGTCCACGCATTCGGTTTACTTTATGGCCCTGGAGGAATGCGAAACCTATTTCTTCAAGCCGCAAACTTTTCAGGAAGGTCACGGCTATTACTCGACTGGAGTAAAACGCATCCCGGGGGAAAACTCGCAGAAGATTCTGGTCGCGTTCAATCTGGATACAAATTCGATTGCCTGGAAATATCCGCAAAGCGGAGCGGGACGCTCCTCGGGAGGAACCATGGTAACGGCTGGCGGCCTGGTATTTTTTGGGGACGATGCGGGCTCGTTTGAAGCTATAGAAGCACGAAGTGGGAAGGCAGTCTGGCATTTCAATACGGGACAGGAAGTGAGTGCGTCCCCCATGAGCTACGCGATCGCCGGCAAACAGTACGTGGCGATTGCCGCGGGTAGTGACATCTTTAGCTTCGCGCTGCCTTGATGGATCGCAGATCTCGAAGCCTAACTTGGTGAGGGAGAAAGCATATGAACTCGAATTTCACTCGAAGAATGTTTGCCGCACGGTTCGCTTCCGTGCTTTCCGCGTTGGGAGTTACAGCCGCCGTTTTACCTAACCGTGCACTGGCTGAGAGTGCCTCGGCCCAAGACACGGGCGAAATCCGCAAGCTGAATAGCGAAGGTAAACCGGGCAGCGAGAAAGACGTCATCATGCCGGTGATTGTTCACAAGGGATTGATTTATGTCGCGGGGCAGGGCGCACACGATACACGCGACTCCAAGGAATGGACAATCGAATCTCACACCAGCATGGTCATGGACAAGATCAAGAAGCACGTGGAAATTGGCGGGGGCACCATGGACAGCATTCTGCAACTGAATGTCTTCCTGGTGAAGATTGAACACTGGGACGGAATGCACAAAGTGTTCTCGACGTATTTTCCTCATGGTGGCCCGGCGCGTACAACCGTTGCGGTAGCTGCGCTGCCGGGAGACTCGCTGGTGGAAATCAATTGCATCGCTGCCGTCGCTAAGTGAGCGACAAAGGAGCTTCAATCATGCGGCTTAACTCGAAGTGGAATCGCCGGAGTTTTCTTGGAAGCGCGGGAGCGATTGCGAGTTCGATCTTATCTGGCTCAATCCTGGCGCCACGCAAGTTGTTTGCCTCGAATCGCGGGGCAGCGGGCGCAACCACGCCGGTAAGCGGTTTTGGACACACCGGCAATCCCTTCGAAGAACTTGGGGTCACAACGGTGATTAACGCGAACGGAACCATGACCGTACTGGGTGGTTCGCTTCCCCATCCCGAGCTCGAAGCGGTGATGACCATGGCCGGGCGGCACTTTGTAAGCATGCCGGCTTTGGAAGTGGCGGCGGGCACGCGCATCGCGCAGATGTTGAAGTTGCCGGAGGGTTACACGGCGCTGGTGACGTCGGGCGCCGCGGCGGCGATTCAATCGGGACTGGCGGGCATTCTGACGGGCGGGAACGAGGCCTTCATCCGGCAACTGCCCGATCTAACTGGCATGAAGTCGGAAGTGATCATTCAGAAATCGCATCGCAATCCGTTCGATCATCAGCTGCGATCCACGGGAATCAAGCTCGTCGTGATCGAAACCGTCGATCAGCTGCGAGCTGCAGTGAATGAGCGCACGGCGATGATGCACTTCTCCAATTTCGCCAACGCCACCGGGCAGATCAAAGTCGACGAGTGGGTCAAGCTCGCGAAGCAATATAACGTGCCTTGCATGAACGACGCCGCGGCCGATACGCCACCGGTGTCTCATCTCTGGGATTACACCAACATGGGTTACGACCTGGTGACTTTCAGCGGCGGGAAAGCGATTCGCGGACCTCAGTGCGCCGGCCTGTTGATCGGACGCAAGGAACTGGTGGCAAACGCGCTGCTCAACAACAGCCCGCATGAGGATACATTGGGCCGCAGTCAGAAGGTGGGCAAAGAAGAAATCGTGGGCATGGTGAAGGCGCTCGAACTTTTTCTTGCGGAGGACCATGAGGCTCTGGCCATGGAATGGCAGGATCGGCTGGAGATGATCTCGCGCGAAGTCACAAAAGTTTCCGGCGTCAGCACATCATACTTTGTCCCGGAAATTGCCAATCACGTGCCGCACATGAGCATCACGTGGGATGCGGCCCGCATTTCATTAACCCCTCAGCAGGCTTCAAAGGAGTTGCGCAGCTCGAATCCATCGATTGTGCTCGAGCCTGGCGAAGACCGGCCAGGGCTGGCCATGAACTCGTTCATGTTGCAACCGGGCGAGGACAAAATCGTCGCTGAGCGACTTTCGCGTCTTCTGCGCGAACACGCGGCGTGAACAAAGGAAACCTTGCGATGAACAGTGCGAGAACGAGCCACGTGCGCTGGTTTCTGGTGTTCTGGCTGTTCATCCTCAGCGCTGTCTCTTATCTCGACCGGGTAAATATTTCGATCGCGGGCGGCTCCATCGCCGAAGCCTATCATCTCAGCGATGTGCAACTGGGCCAGGTTTTCAGCGCCATGCTGGTCGGGTATGCACTCTTCCAGACCGTTGGCGGTAGACTGGCTGATCGCTTCGGGCCGCGCCGTGTGCTGGCCGCGGGCGTGGCGTGGTGGGGAATCTTCACCGCCCTGACCGCCATGGTTCCCGCGAATATTGCAGGCGCGCTGTTCATCTTCGTGGCGGTCCGGTTTCTTCTCGGCGCCGGGGAAGCCGTGATTTATCCCTCCGCCAATCAATTCATTGCACGCTGGATTCCAACCACGGAACGCGGTATTGCGAATGGGTGGATCTTCGCCGGAGTGGGCGCGGGCGCCGGCCTTACGCCGCTGATCATTACACAGATCATGCTTCGCTACGGTTGGCGGACATCGTTCTGGGTGTGCTCGATCATCGGATTCGCGGCGGGTGCGGTGTGGATTGTTATTGCTCGCGACACACCCGCCGAGCATCCTGCCGTTTCTGCCTCGGAGTTGGTGTTGATTCGTTCCGGGCTGACACAAGCGGATGCCAAGAGTGATCAGAAAGCGCTTGTGCCCTGGAGGCGCGTAATACAAAGCAAGGAAGTCCTGGCGGTCACATTCAGCTATTTCTGCTATGGGTATGTGGCATGGATCTTCTTCAGCTGGTTCTATCGCTATCTCGCCAAAGTGCGGGGCCTGGATTTGAAGGCGAGCCATGTTGGTGTGCTGCCTTTTGGGGGGAACCATCAACGACCGGCTCACGAAGCGGCTCGGACCGCGCGTCGGGCGTTCTGGCCTAGCGGCATTTTCGATTACGGTTGCGGGAATATTCATCGCTTTTGGATCTCAAGTTCAAAGCGCGCGGCTGGCCAGCGTCGTGCTCGCAGGCGGAGCCGGTGCGCTGTATTTGTCGCAGAGTTCTTTCTGGTCGGTGACGGCTGACATCGCCGGTTCGTCTGCGGGTTCGGTGTCGGGCTTCATGAACATGGGAAACCAGATTGGCGCGGCGCTCACGGCTTCTCTCACTCCGTGGATCGCCGCCCGATTCGGTTGGACGACCTCATTTCTAGTGGCGGCTGGGCTGTGCCTGGTGGGGGCGGCGAGTTGGCTGTTAGTCGATCCATCGCGACAACTCAGAGTTTCTCCGGCTGATGCCGGCACGGTGCAGATTCAAAGTTCGAAACATATGTCTGATCGGTCTGCCAACAGATCACCCGTGGCGCGCGTGAGTTCCTGAAATCGTCGTCCAAGACCGGCATTTTCTGAAATCATGGCGAAACTCAACATCAAAGCGAAGAGCGGCTGTATGTGGGACCTGGTCAGTCTGGGTGAAGTTATGCTGCGCCTCGATCCTGGCGATGAGCGTGTCTCCACCACGCGTCATTTTCGCGCGTGGGAGGGTGGAGGCGAATACAACGTGGCCCGCGGCCTGAGGCGCTGCTTTGGGATGGACACGGCGGTCGTCACGGCTCTCGCGGATAATCCGGTCGGACGTCTCGTGGAAGACCTGATGTTGCAGGGCGGCGTCAGTCAGAAGTATGTGCGCTGGGTGCCTTTTGACGGAGTCGGCCGCACGGTCCGTAACGGATTGAACTTTACCGAACGAGGCTTCGGCCCGCGCGCGCCCGTGGGATGTTCGGATCGCGGCCATACTGCCGTCTCGCAACTGAAACCCGGCGAAATCGATTGGGACCAGATCTTCCGCAAGGACGGAGCGCGCTGGTTTCACACGGGTGGAATATTTTGCGCGCTTTCGGAGACCGCACCGCTAGTCGCGGAGGAAGCTATGGACGCCGCCAAGCGAGCAGGGGCAACTGTTTCGTACGATCTGAACTACCGTCCATCGTTGTGGAAGTCGATTGGAGGAAAATCCGAGGCGCAGCGGATAAACCGGCGGCTGGCGTCGCGAGTGGATGTGATGCTGGGAAATGAAGAAGACTTCACCGCCGCTTTGGGTTTCGAGGTGAAGGGTCTCGACGAACACCACTCCAAGCTCGACCCGGCCGGATTCAAAGCGATGATCGAAAAAGTGGTACAGGAGTTTCCCCAAGTTGCCGTCATCGCGACGACTTTGCGGCATGCGAAGACTGCGACCGTGAATGACTGGGGAGCGATGTGCTACTACGACGGCACCTTCCACCAGGCGCGGGTACGCGAGAGTCTGGAAATCTACGACCGCGTCGGTGGAGGCGACTCTTTTGCCTCGGGATTGATTTATGGATTCCTATCGGGAAAAGAGCCGCAGTGGTCGGTCGATTGTGGCGCGGCCCATGGCGCACTGGCAATGACCACGCCGGGCGATACGACGATGGCCACGCTGGAGGAAGTGTTGCAGGCGATGAAGGCGCAAACGGCGCGTATTGCACGCTGAACGAGCTATGCCCCGAGCATTCGTAAGGCACGCCAGAGCACAGGCATGACGGTGCAACGAGACAAGGAATTATGATCATTGAGGACGTGATTCGCAGGATCGGCGAGATTGGCATCGTGCCCGTGGTGCGGGCTGCAACCGTTGAAGATGCAACCCGGGCCGTGGAAGCCATCTGTGCCGGGGGAATTCCGATTCTCGAAATAACTATGACCGTTCCCAATGCAATCTCCGTGATTCGGCATGTTGTGCGAGAACACGGGAGCACAGCGCTCATCGGGGCGGGCACGGTTACGACCGCCGAACAGGCCGAGCAATGCATTCGTGCCGGCGCCGAGTTTTTGGTGAGTCCGGGACTTTCGATCCACGTGCTTGCGGTGGCGCAGGCCTGTGCCAAGCTGGCAATCCCCGGTGCGCTGACGCCCACAGAACTCATGCACGCCCAGGACAATGGTGCGAGACTGATCAAGATTTTTCCTTGCGGCAACGTTGGCGGTCCCAAGTATTTGCAGTCCTTGAAAGCTCCTTTTCCCAACACTGCCCTGATTCCAACCGGGGGAGTGAACGTTTCAAACGCTGCCGACTATATTGCGGCCGGGGCGTTTGCTCTCGGAGTCGGCGGGGATCTGGTGAATGCGGCTGCTCTCCGCGAGGGGAATGTGGCCAAGATCACGCAAGCGGCTCGCGAGCTGGTGCGGACAGTTCTTGGGGCGCGCGAACTGCGGAAAAGCTGCTGAGCAGCTCTGCCATCGCATTTCGACTGACGTCTATAGACTTTATCGCCGCACTGGACTCGCGCCTTTTGGCCTGCCATGAACGTCAGCGCGCCCTTCCTCGTTGGGCGAGGAACTGCTCGACGCTCTGAATCTCGCGGTCCAACTGGTTTGAATCGGCCGCGGTGGGGTCGGCCTCTCGTGCTTTTTTCAAAGCATCCAGCGCCGATTCAAAATTGTTAACATGAGCATAGAGAGAGGCCAGCGCCCGGTAGGGCAGAGCTACGCTATAATCTGGCGCGTCAGGGTTCAGGGTGAGCGCTTTGCGCAGAGCTTCTTCTCCGAGAATGAACTGCTGGCGCTTCTCCTCGGGAGATTGCGTGATACCAGCGAGCCGCTCGTAGCAGAGTCCTTCGTATAACAAGGGGCGTGGGTCGTCCGGAAGAAGGGCCGCAGCTTCCCTGTAACGGACTAGCGCTTGCTGATAGTAATGAACCTTCTCCTCATTCGGCGCACCCACCTCACGGCCAAATATAATATTGCCTTCTCCAATCAGCACAGTTCGATAGTTGGGATCGATCGATGGAACATTGCCGGAAGCGAGTATTTCGCGCGCTCTCTGCATTGATTCTTCCGACCTGCTACGCAGTTCGTCTCGCTCAGCGATGGCAGATATGCGCTGCTCAGGAGCTGCCGCCGCCAGCTGAGCGTCCATTTGTGCTACCCCTTCGCAAGCCTCAGCGAATCTACTGAGCACTCTCGCATCGGATGAAGCAAAGCCGGAAGGTGACTTGGAGGCTAAGGAAAAATATTTCACCGCACTGGCGAATGCCTCCTTTCTTTCTTTCCAAACATCGGAGCCTATTTGGTCGGCTTTCAGTTGTGTCGCCAATGTTAGATAGCCATCGCCCAGGCCCTCATATACCGGCGACAAGATAAGCTGAGTGTTCCCGGCGATCTTGGATTGGCTGCGTTCACCGCTCTGCAATGCGCGATTCAAGTAAACCAGCGCATGCTCGGCTTGCGGCGGCGTCAACCGAAGATACGTTAAGCCCAATGACGTAAGCGCATTGGTGTTCTCCGGATTCACCTCCACTGCGGCCGTCCACAAGCTCAAATCAGGCTGCGGACGCCCATTCCAATCCGTAGTCTTTCCGCACCACACCTCGGTGCGCTTGTATGCCCATCCGGTGTAGAGTGCTACCACCAACATCAGAACGCCGCACAGCGCGAACTGATGACGACGCGTATCAAGGTGCGACGAAGCAGCCAGTGCGAGCAGCGCCAGGATGATTCCGACAGTCGGAACGAACAAATAGCGGTCGGCCATTTTTGTGCTTGTCGGTACCAGGTTCAGTACCGGAATCAAAGCGATCAAATACCAGAAAATTCCGAAGGCAATGAGCCGGCGATTGCGATCCTCCGAACCGGATAGTCGCATGCCCAGCCAGACCGCAGAACACACCAACGCCGCGCCTAGCAAGCCTTTCACGCTAACGTATGGGTACTCACTCCAGCTATACGACACACTCATCCAGGCGGGTACGAGAACTTTTCCAGCATATGCAAGCATGGCGTCGAACGTAAGGTTGAGTGTGGGCAGGAGCGGCAAGCCGCCTTTAATCGCCCCCACCTGCTGTTGTCCCAGAGAGTCCATGCGCAGCCGGCTCCAAACACCACGCTCAGAATGACGAAAGGCGGGCCCAGCACGCGCATTCCCGCACTTCTTCCAGTGCGCGACGCGGCTAACTCCTCCTGGGAGGGCGCAAACGCAAGTAAGAGAACGAATCCCAGAGCTACCAGGATCAGCCAGCCTCCGTGCCTCGGATCTCTCTGCAAAATGGTGCGGAATATCTCCGTGGAGGTGCCGCCGACAAGTACAAAGATTGCCGTCAGCGCGAGCGTGCGGGTTAGTATGGGTTGCCGATACCTATTTGCCCAGCGCCAACTGGTGACTGGTAAGTGAGGGCCGGAGCAGAACTCATAGGCAACAAAGAGCGCTGGAAGAATCACGCTTATCGGTTTGGACAGGATGGCTAGAAGTACCAGCAGAACCGTAAGCGCATGGCGACTCCTCCACTGTTTCGCGCTCGAACCCGTGCGCGCCCACAGCCACGAAAGAAACGAGAGCACGATAAAGATGAACGACACCAGATCTTTCCGCGCCGAGAGCCATGCCACCACCTCGGTGTGAATGGGGTGAACGGCAAACATCACACCTCCCAGCACCGCTAGCATCGCTGGAATCTTGAGCCGCCGAAAAAGAAATATCAATAGCGACGCGCCGATTGCCGCATAGGCAAGATGCGCGATTCGAAACGGCAAGCCATCGAACGGCACGGTCTTATCGGCTACCGTGCGATCGATTCGCCACGTGGTGGTGGTAACGGGGTGAAAATTTGCGAAGTAAGGTTCATCCCAAACAGCGGACAAACTAGAAAATGTAGTGTTCCCTTGCAGGTATGGATTATGCAGGAGGTAGTAGGGGTCTTCGTAGTCGAGCGGTGCAACTCGGATCGTCTGTCCATAAATAATCACGGTGCACAGCGCAATCAAAACAGCACCGACAAGCGGTACTAACCGCGAACGCTCGCCCGGCCAAGCGTGCGTGACAGTTTTCTTTTCTTCGCGCTCCGCTCTTCGCTCGACTTGGCGGACGGGCTCTGCCCTTAGTGACTGCTGGCGTCGCTTTCGGCTCATAAGAGAAATCGATTCTAGAGCACAAAGTTAAAAGCAAGCAAAAATCGTTGAACCTATTAAATGAGCGTATAGAACTCATCCCAACCTTAAAATCCTGTACCGCACACACACCAAGCGTCGACGGCGTTCCGACCTTCTACAGAGATAAAGCGTGTGCGCAGTGATTCATGCCGCCGCACAATCTCTTGCAGGGTTCTTTCCAGCTCTCCGGCATGGAGCGGTCCTTCAATCTGCACCGCGCCATGAACGTTATAAGAGACGTTGCCCGGTTCCAACTGGTCAATGAACCAGAGGCGTTGTTGCGCATAGGACAGCGGAAGCGGCTCCCCTCTTTCCACAGACTGAATGGGCGGAAGTTCCAAGCCAAACTTCTGTCCGCTGGCGTGGTCGATGCTGATAGCTAGTTGCGCAATGGTTGCGAATTCAAACAATGCGCGCAGCGGCAATTCGAGAGAAAAAGCATCCTGAATGCGCGAGATCTGATGACACGGGTGTTCGATCGTTGGGCGAATGACAGTCGAAATGCCGACTCCACGTCGGCCCGCTTTAAGGGACCGGGGATTAAGGATGATTCACCAAATGTGGATAGCTCTGACGCGAGGGGGGCCGGAACGGCCTTGGATCACCTGGGTCTCGAGCACGATCTCTATGTTTTTCATCTGCCAATCCTGCGGAGCGTGCGCCAATATTTCTTGCATCCGATGTTCGTCGACGAGAAATTCACCCGCCGCCACCGTTCCACCGCGACCGATTCCGGCTGCAACCACCGCATACTGATCGGTATCGGGGGGGATGAACCGGGCAACGATGGCGTAATCTTTGTAGTCTTCTGTCTTCTGCAGCGAACGGTCGAGCAGCCATTCCCGCTTCTCGGGATGCTCGCGATCTTCAATCCAGAGTTTCGACATCGACGTATCATTCACGAAATGGAAGCGCAGCCCGGAGGTTAGCCGCAAGGTCCACGTATTGTCGAAGGCGCCGATGAAAACGGAAGGGCTGCGGCGAAGGTCCGTGAGGCTGGTCGTGGACTCCCCGAGCACGCGATAGTTCTTGCTATACGAGCGCAAGGTTCCGGCGACGTTCACCAGAGGACTCAGATCATCAATGATCACGGTGACCATGGTGTCGGGAAGCGTGATCTCTTTTTGCGGGTCGCCCGCATCGCGCAGCCGAATGTTTGCATACTGCACCTGGTCGGCGATACAGAACAGGGCAGGATCGGGGGACTTCACAAACGGCGCCCAGAACTCGCGCAAGATCGTCGGCCGGGATCCTCGCCACCAGATGCCCGCCGCTGCAATCGTCACCAAGATCGCCAGGATAAGGAGAAGCGCTTTTGTAGAGATCCATCGATGCGGGACAGACTTAGCCTGTTCGGATTCAGTCGCAGTTTGAACGGTAACCGAGGAGCCGTTTGGGGGCGCGGAAGGAGCTACTGCCAGTCCGTTCGGATAGCCGGGCCAGGAGAACTGGGGCGCATAGGAACCGGACGGCAGGAAAAGCCGAATTTCCTGGCCGCGCTTGGGGTCGTGATAGTACTGGTCAATGCGTTTGCGGATTTCTGCGGCAGTAACGCGAACGATCGGATCAATAGTGGTATCGTAATCCGGCGGGCGGTCAAAAACCTCGATGCCGAGGATTCGCTCCTTCAGATCATGTCCCTGGCCTTCCAGCGTGCGCCCGACTACGAACCTCAAGAACTGGGCATAGCGCTTGCTGGAATGGAAAAGAGGGGAGGCCAGCAGCCGTTCCAGCTGTTGCTGAACTGCTCCCTTTTCTAGTTCGCTGGACGGAGTCCAGCTCTCAATGACTGGCTCTGTTATCAATCGACTCCGGCCTTCCCATAGGCGTCACTACGCTGTGACCAAACAGGATTCTGCGGCGAGCAAACTCTGCTGTCGGGATACTACTGCGGCTGACCAAGCGAGTTCAACCGTAAAACACACAGCGAACCATCTTTTCTCCCTTTTCTTAACGGTCTCGGAAACATCTGAAATCAAAGGAGAAAGTCCGCTACTGAATCGATTATCCTTCTTATCCCCTTCTTCTTACCTGTAAACGCTTGCTATTTGCTAATGGCGCGCCCCACTATCGCGGCTTGGTTTGGGTTCGTATAAGTATTTCCGGACGGACCCAAGGCCGCGGTCTAGTCCGCATACGCTCGGCTGCAACCGGGTCGGGGAAGAGGCACAGGAGAGTACTAATGTTGCGTAAAGTGCGTTGGCAGGCATGCTTCGTATTCGCGGTTCTCGCCGCGTTCCTGGGTGGCAACTACCTTCAGGCTCAAAATCAGCAGGTGGCCGCAACCCTGAGCGGTGCAATCACTGACCCCACCGGACTGGCATTGAAAGGTGCGAAGGTGACCCTCACTAGCACGCAAAACGGTATCAGCCGCCACTATGTGACTCAAGAGGACGGTCTGTACTCATTTACCCTGCTCCCTGCCGCCGTTTATACCTTGGAAGTCGACGTCTCTGGCTTCAAGGACTTCAAGCAGCATGGCCTTTCGCTGGAAGCAGGTCAGACCGCGCGTCAAGATGTGCGGCTGGCAGTAGGCTCCACGTCCGAAACCATCGAAGTTACCGCTCAAGCTCCGCTTCTTAATACGGACAACGCAAACATTTCCTCTGACATTTCAGCCAGACAATTGGCGGAGACCCCGTTGAACCTGCGCAACATAATAAGCCTCGCCGAGCTGAACTCCTCGGTGAGCAATACCGCCGAAGAGCAGGTTGTGGGAGCTCCCGGCATCTCGGGGAGTGCTGACCAGGATGTTTCGTTTCTGAACTTTGGCGGCACATTCTTTGGCACCGCGCAATATCTTCTGGATGGCACCTGGGACACGCGATTGGACTGGGGCGGCGTGCTTTACGTCCCTTCCATAGATGATGTTCAGGAATTCAAAATCCAGACCAATGCATTTACGGCGCAGTATGGATGGAGCAGCGGCAACGTTATTAACGTGGTCACCAAGTCGGGGACGAATCAGATTCACGGCGACGCATGGGAGTTTTACCGGAACAGCGCCTATGACGCCCGGTACTATTTCAACAATAGCGGCCAACCGCCCTTCCACCGAAACCAGTTCGGGGCCACGTTAGGGGGCCCCATCATCAAAAACAAGCTGTACTTTTTTGCCTACTACGAAGGTCTGCGGCAGGCGACGCCTGCTACTTTCGGTCCGGTCACCATGCCCACAGGCAACGAAAGAACGGGAATCTTTACTGCCTCGCTGGGGGACCAGACCGGTACGGATTACCTTGGACGGCCGATCTATACTGGCGAAATTTACAACCCATTCAGCACTCGGCTGGTCACCTGCGGAGGGACCGATACCGTAACCGGTAATTCGGTCAACTGTCCTGCGGGAGCGACGACCGAGTACATCCGCGATCCCGTTTCCGGAAATATCGTAACCGGTCTGGGCGTCACCAACGTTATCCCCACCGGCCTGATAGATTCGATTGCCAGCAAGATTGCGGGTGGCAGTTACTGGCCGACCCCGACCACGACCGCCCTCATCAACAACTTCACTTCGGCTTCCTCTGCCGCGGCGCACTCGAACGAGTACTCGGGCCGTGTTGACTACAACTTATCTATTAATGACCGCTTCTTCGGGCGATGGTCGCAGAAGTACGAGCAGAAAATTAACTTTCCCACGTACTACGGAGCATCCGACCCAGGCGGGCCAGGTGTCGTTGCTCCCAACAACCGATACAGTGTGGATGTCGGATACACCCACATTTTCAACCCGACATTGACCATGAACGCGAATCTGGGCGTAAACCGCCACGTCGAGCAATCGGTGACGCAGAGTTTTGGGTATAAGTCTTCAGCACTAGGCTTGCCGTCGTTCGTGGACGGAATTGCGCCGAGCTTCCCTGAAGTCCAGCCCCAAAGCTATGCGGCTCTAGGCGCGCAGGCCGGACTCGACAATTATCAGGTTCCCCAAACTTTGTGGACTGGTTCTGTGGATTTCACCAAGGTCCACGGCAAGCATCAACTGTCATTCGGATTCATGGATGTTTGGGCCCGCATCGACGGTGGCCACTATGCGAACACCGTTCTGCAGTTCCAGACCACGTCTACCGCTGGACCGGATCCCCAAAATGCAACGGCCGGAACGGGCGACGGTTTTGCTTCGTTCCTAATGGGTGTGGGCAGCGGAACCGATCAGACCGGGTATAACAAATTTCCTGCCACCGACAAGAACCTATTTGGCTGGTATTTACAGGATGACTGGAAGATAGATCCGAAGCTCACCATCAACCTCGGTCTGCGCTATGAAATCCAGCACGCCCCAACGGAAAGGACGAACGCGCAGGAATACTTTGACTTCAACGCCGTAAATCCGATCAGCGCCGCGGTAGGCACAAACTATCCGGGCGAGCTTGTGTTCAACAGCAGCGGCAACCGCGGGCTCTATGATACCCAGTACAAGAACTTTGCCCCAAGAATTGGTGCGGCGTACAGGCTTCGTGACAAGCTGGTGTTACGCGCCGGATATGGCGTCTTCTTCGTGCCAAACTACTACGGTCAAGGTCCCAACATCGGCTACTCGCAGGGGACACCGTGGGTCACAAGTCTTAACAGTGGACTCAACCCATTTACCACTCTTAGCGGAAACCCGGCCCTGAACTGTAGCAATGGCGGGACGTCCACGCCTTGCCAAAGTGCGTTCCCGAACGGCGAAGTTGCGCCAACGGGAAATTCGCTAGGCGCATTGACAGACGTTGGTTTCGGCTTGAATCCAGTAGTTGATAATGTCCGCCACTCTGCATATGTGCAGCAGTGGATGACGGGCGCTCAATACTCGCTTACGAACAATGATCTGATCGACATCAGTTATGTTGGGAACCACGGCGTCCACGTATTGTCACAGTACTTGGAGTGGGACGAGATACCCGCATCCGATCTCAGCCTCGGCAGTCAGTTGCTCAGCCCGGTTGCCAATCCGTTCTTCGGACATATAACCTCCAGCGGTTGCGGCCTGGATCAGCCCACGGTCCCTATGGGCCAGTTGCTGCGCCGCTTTCCTGAATACTGCAGCGTGACCGAGGCACCCCCAGCCGTAGGCGGTTCGACCTATAACGCACTACAGGCCACTTACACTCACCGTTGGCATTCGGGGCTGGATCTGAATGTTTCCTACACCTACTCCAAATTTATGGACGACGTGCAGGGCGCCGCCGGATGGGCCTTCCCCGGCAGCGGAAGCTCGGTGCGAAACTCGTATAACCTGGCTGCAGAGCACTCGGTGGACGTGACCGACACCCCGCATAGCCTGGTGGTCAACTACAACTACGAACTCCCATTCGGCGCCGGCAAATTGCTCGGCAGCAGTTGGAGCCGGCCCGTGAATGCAGTCCTTGGTGGATGGCAATGGAGCGGGATTCTAACCGCTAAATCCGGATTGCCGCTCTCTATCAATCCGGCCACCAACAACACCGGCGGATTCGGATTCAATCAGAGACCCGACCTTGTCTCGGGAGTCAATCCGGTTCCACAGAATCAGTCGATCACGGATTGGATCAATCCTGCGGCATTTGCCCAGCCTGCGGCCTACACATTTGGCGATTCCCCGCGGTTCCTGTCGAATCTGAGAGCGCCCAGATTCGTCAACTACGACATGGGCATCGGAAAATGGTGGAGCCTCGGCGATGTGAGAAGGCTGCAGTTCCGCGTCGAAATGTTCAATGTGTTCAATCATCCGAACTTCTTCGAGCCAGACACCAATCTGGGCGACAGCAATTTCGGAACAATCACTTCCGCCTATCCCGCAAGAAGCGTCCAGTTCGGAGGAAAATTCTACTGGTAGCTCCCAAGGTTGCCAGCCAGTCCAACCATTCAGCGATGCCTGGCGGCTTCGAATCCGCCAGGCACTCTGAACCGACATGGTAAATTGTCCCCCGACTTCGGGTATCGATGCAAATGAGAAATCTACTCCGCGGCATTGCCTCGCTCAGATTCATGTGTCTCTTGGGCGTCTTCCTGCAGACTGCGCTCGTGAACGGGGCAGTTACCCCCAATCGCTACGATCCGGGCGCCGATCCTCGGGCGGTGGTGCTAGCCGGCTCGGCGCGATTCACGGTTCTTACACCTCAGCTCATCCGCTTGGAGTGGGCTAAGGACGCGAAGTTTGAAGATCATGCATCTTTCGCCTTCGTGAATCGCACGCTTCCGGTTCCGCCATTCACACGGCAGATCGGACCCGGCCACCGCGTGGTTCTGAAGACCAGTGCATTGACGCTGGTCTACGATCCCGCGTATACCGACGGTAAGTTCACCCCTTCCGACCTTACTGTTTCGTTCAGCCTCAACGGAAGAGAAGTCGTATGGAAACCGGGGACCGAAGACACCGGCAATCTTCTGGGCACCACCCGCACGCTTGATACTGCCCGCGGTGGAGTGAAACTGGAGCCCGGCCTGATATCGCGTGACGGCTGGACACTCGTGGACGACAGCGCCCGCCCGCTCTTCGATGCGGCCGATTTCAGCTTTCGTGCGGGTGAGCGGAGCGCATGGCCCTGGGTGATGTTGCGTCCCGCGGGCGAGCGGCAGGACTGGTATTTCTTCGGCTATGGGCACGATTACAAAGGCGCCCTGCATGACTTCACTCGGGTCGCAGGCCAGATCCCGCTGCCGCCACGATTCGCCTTCGGCGCCTGGTGGTCGCGCTACTGGTCTTACAGCGATCAGGAATTCGAGCAGCTGCTGCAACAATTCCGCACGCATGACACTCCTCTGAGCGTGCTGGTGATGGACATCGACTGGCATCCCACCTTCAACCAAGTCGTTGGTAACAACAAAGTGGATGCGTCGGGTCACCGTCTTGGCTGGACCGGCTATTCCTGGAACAAACTCCTATTCCCCGATCCGGCAAGTTTTCTGTCGAGTGTTCACGAACAGGGGCTGAAGACCACGCTCAATGTTCATCCGGCGTCGGGCATTCAACCTTGGGAAGACAGCTATCCTGCAATGGCACGCTCGATGGGAATCGATTCCGCCAGCAAGCAATATGTGCCCTTCGACATCACGGACAGGAAATTCGCGGCCAACTACTTGAAGTATGTGATCCATCCCCTCGAGCAGCAGGGGATCGATTTCTTCTGGCTCGACTGGCAACAGGAGGACGCGACAAAACTTGCCGGCGTGAATCCCACGTGGTGGTTGAACTATGTGTTCTTTACCGACCAGGAACGCGAGAAGAAACGGGCACTGCTGTTTCATCGTTGGGGTGGGCTGGGCAACCATCGTTACCAGATCGGCTTTTCGGGGGACACCGTTTCGGTCTGGGACTCGCTCGCATTTCAACCCTATTTCACGGCAACGGCAGCGAACGTCGGGTATACGTATTGGAGCCATGACATTGGCGGCCACCAGCCGGGTGCGATTGAACCGGAGCTTTACTTGCGCTGGATTCAGTGGGGAATTTTCAGCCCAATCCTGCGGACTCACACCACGAAGAATCCGGAGGCGGAGAGGCGCATCTGGGCGTATCCCGAGCCCTACTCAGATCTGATGCGGCAATGTTTCGTGCGTCGTGACGAGATGCAGCCCTACATCTACACCGAAGCCAGAAAAACCCACGACACCGGTGTTGGATTCCTCCGGCCGCTCTACTATGACTGGCCGGAAGCCCCCGAAGCGTACGAAGCAAAGAACGAATACATGTTCGGCGACAGCATTCTCGCCGATCCGATAACACAACCGGTAGCGAAGGATTCCCAGCTTGCCCAAACGACCATCTGGCTCCCTCCCGGAGACTGGGTCGAGTGGGACACCGGAGCACGTCTGCAAGGCCCTGCAGCGCTGGAGCGCAGTTTCTCTCTCAGCCAAATTCCCGTGTACGTGAAGGTAGGAAGCATCATTCCGATGCAACCCGCAACGCATCTTCCAAAAACATCGACAGAGCCGCTGATTTTAGGCGTCTTTCCTATGAACGATGGGCAGGTTTCGACGTATCGCGTTTATGAGGATGCGGGGGACACGCCAGGATACGAGTACGGAGAGAGCGCATGGACTCCGATTCGCGCGTCGTTAAATGGCGATGGGACATTATTGAACATCAACGTTGCGCCTGTCGAAGGCCGCTACCCGGGAATGCCAACCGAGCGCGCTTATGAACTGAGACTTCCTGGAAGCTGGCCTCCCTCGGCAGTGAGCGTAAACGGTGAGCCGTTGCGCTTTGCCAAGCGAAAGGGCACAATCGGCTGGTGCTTTGATGGCGATACTCTGACGACGATTGTGACTACTCCGCGCGTTTCCGTGAATAGCACGCTCAAAATCTCGCTGCGCATTGGGCCGGACATGGCGCACCATCGCTCGCTCCTCGATGCATTCGCGGGCAAGCTGGCGCGGTTACGCGAAACGTACGATCTGCTGAACGCCAATTGGCCTGTAGCGTGGTCTCCGGACGGGCTGGTGAACGCTATGCAAACCGGCGACCGCATTGGTTATTTTCCAACGACTGCGCTGGATGAAATCAGTGGGTTACAAAAGAACCTCGCTGCTTTGCCGGAGTCGATCGAGGCGATGCGCGCAACGGAGTCTTCCCCTGCGTTCGCAACAACAAGGGAATCCAGCTCGGACCATCCACAAAGTAAACTCCTGCTCTACAACTCGGCAATTAATACTGCGCTGGCGCATATTGCGGGCATCAGTGCAACGCAGCCACGGACAAGTAGCGAAGTGAGGACGGCGGCGGAGCCGTAGCCTGAGTGCAAAGCGTTGTTCGCAAACGCGGTATTCTGCTCGTGCTGGCGGCTCTCCCTGTCTTTGCCCAGCTTGTAACTCGCGCGCCGCAATTCCAACTCACGCCGCTCCACGGTGTCGATTTCGTCCTGCGCAATTCGCCAACCCCGCGCAAGTACTTGATTGAGACCATGCCCGGCGGTGTGGCCCTGCTCGATTACAACAATGACGGCCTGCTCGATGTTTTTCTGGTGAATGCAGGCCACGTGCCGGACCCACTACGCAGTCCGGTTCACTTCGAGCGGGACAACCCTGCATACTGGAACCGCCTTTACCGTCAAAACAAAGACGGGACATTCACCGACGTCACTGTGCAAGCCGGCCTGCAGCACGCGGGCGACACCAACTACGGAATGGGAGTTGCCGTCGGGGACTACGACAACGATGGTTTTCCTGACATTTACGTGACCAACTTTGGGAAGAACATCCTTTACCACAACAATGGCGACGGCACTTTCACCGATGTTACGGCGAAGGCCGGAGTGGCGGCGGGCGGATGGTCGGTATCGGCAGGATTCTTTGACTACGACAACGATGGAAAGCTGGATCTGTTTGTAACCCGCTACCTTGACTGGACTCCGGAAACGAGCAAGACCTGTGGCCGGATCGAAGAGCCGATGTATTGCCCTCCCGGCGAATTCGGCTCGACAACGAACATTCTTTACCACAACCGCGGGGACGGCACGTTTGAGGATGTAAGTGTGTCTTCCGGAATCGCCGCAAAAAAAGGGCGTGGATTGGGAGTTGCCTTTGCCGACTATGATGGAGACGGCTTTACGGATATTTTTGTAGCCAACGATGCGATCGAGCAGTTCCTTTTTCACAATAACGGAAACGGCACATTCAGCGAGGTTGCGCTTGACTCAGGCGCGGCCCTGAACAACTCCGGCAAAGTGCCCTCGGGAATGGGCGTCGCTTTCCAGGACTACGATAACGACGGCCTTCCTGATCTTCTTATCACGCAATTGCCCCACGAGCCGTACGTTTTGTTTCACAATGATGGAAACAAATCATTTAGTGCGCAGGAGCTGGAGGCCGGATTCGGCGCGCTCTCTGAAACCTCGTCCGGGTGGGGAGTTGGCCTCGAGGATTTTGACAATGATGGTTGGAAAGATGCGTTCATAGTGCAGGGCCACGTTTTCGATAACGTGCACTCGTACGACAACTCCCTTCGGTACCGCGACGTTCCTTTGCTGGCTTTGAACAATCGCGGTCACTTCGAAAGGGGGAATGTCGGGCCTACTCGGGCCGTAGCCGGTCGCGGCGCCGCTTTCGGCGATCTTAATAATGATGGGTGGATCGACGCAGTTACGACCTCACTCGGGGACGGGCCGCAATTCTATTTGAATCGCGGCGGCAAATTGCACTGGCTGACGATTACGCTTCGCGGGATGAGTAGCAACCGTGACGGATATGGGGCTCGCGTTCAGGTCAATGGTCAAGTGAGATTCGCGACCGCCGCGGGAAGTTATCTTTCCTCGAGCGACAAGCGATTGCATTTCGGCTTGGGAGATAATAGCAAGGCGGAAATTGAAATCCGTTGGCCCTCAAAAATTCGTCAGACCTTACGAGATGTTCCAGCAGATCAGTTTCTTATCATCAAGGAGCCTGAGCGGAAATGATCCAGGCACTCTTCTTTCTGCATTTGTTTCTTCAGCGGCAGGCAGTTGCGCCTCAAGGGGCAGCTCCAGCGAGGGTGCTGCTACAGTCGGGCATCGCTGCGGAAAACCGCAATGACCTCGACCGCGCCTTGGCTGAATTTCGCAAAGCTGCAGAATTGGATCCGTCTTCGCCGGAAGTTCTTCTCCGCCTCGGCGACGCCTACATGAAGAAACATGACGCTGCCGAGGCCATTGCGCCTCTGAAGCGTGCCGCCGGGTTGAACCCCGGCTCCGTTCCCATTCAGCAGCTGTTGGGTTACGCGCTGTTGGCGCAAGGCTATGCCGCTGAGGCAATTCCTCATCTCGAGACTGCTCGTGATCCGGGTGCCTTAGGAATCGCACAACTGGAAAACGACGAGCCTGCCAAGGCGATGGTTAACTTGCAGTCCGCGTTGGAAAGCGATCCCGACAATCCTGATCTTCTCTTTTATGTGAGCCGCGCCGCAACGGCTGCGGGTTCGCAATCAACCGACAAACTTCTTGCGGCATTTCCAAGCTCTGCGCGAGCGCACCAGACTCGTGGGCAGGGTTACCACCAGATGAAGATGATTCCTGAGGCGGTGAAGGAGTACGAGCAGGCAATCGCAATTCGCCCCGACTTGCCCGGCCTGCATCTCGAACTTGGGGAAATCTATGCTGGGCGCACCGAGTGGCCGAAGGCAGAAGAGCAGTTTCGCGCCGAGACGAAGTCGCAGCCGGGCAGCGCGGAGGCTGCGTTTCGACTGGGCGACGCGCTCGTGCAGGAAGGAAAAATGAAAGAGGCCGCTGAGGAACTGCGGCGGTCCGATTCGCTCCATCCCAATATGCCGGAAACACTCTATGCGATGGGGCGCGCATTGGCCGCCGCTGATGCGAGCGCAGCCGAGCAGGCGCTTACCAGCGTGCTTAAGATCGAGCAAAATACTTCACTCGCTGCACAGGCCGACCTGCTTCTCGCCTCAATCCATAGAAAGCAGGGCAAGTCCGCTCTGGCCAGCCGCGAAATGGAGGACTATCGTCGAATCCAAGGCTTGAGGGGACAGTAAATTCGTTGCTCGTCAACGACTCAAAGAGAGTGAGTCTTTGAGACACTGGATTTGTGGGATAGTTTCCACGCACGAGAGACGTTTTGGTTGCAATGTCTCTTCATGCATCGCCGAGAGTCGTCAGCCAGACGTAGGTTGTGGGCAGCCAATCCCTCAGAGCGCGATCTTCGGCCAGTCGGCGTGGGAACTGCAGGTGGTGTACCGGCGGACCATCTCGACGGCGTCCGCGCGCAGCAAATCGCGGACTTTCTGGACAGCCTTGTCCAGCAGCTCCGGCACCCCCTTGATGCCAGTCGGAGAGGTGCAACCACGAAATTCCAAGCATGGCGAGGATTATTATGACAGAGACACAACGACGGTGCCGTTCGAAGGGCGAACCCCAACTAAGACCGCGGCGAAGATTGATGTTCGATTTCTATCAACTCGATACTCGCGCGATGCTCGCATTCATCCTGCTCGGGGCAATCTGGGCGCCGCCGTCGTTTGCGCAGCAGGACCCGGCTCTTCATCCCAAATACAGCGTGCAATTTTTCCAGTTGGCGGTGGAAAACCAGGATCTGCGCATGGCCTTCCGTGACGTGGAGCCCACGGGCGCTTCCAACGGAAAGGCCGTGCTTCTGCTACACGGAAAGAATTTCTCCGGCTTTTACTGGGAACCTACCATCGAGTTCCTGGCGCAGCAAGGCTATCGCGTCATTGCCCCTGACCAATTAGGGTTCGGCGCTTCCTCACGGCCGGACATCCATTACAGCTTCCACCAGATGGCTCAGAATACGAAGGCGCTGCTCGATCATTTGGGCATCCAGCAGGTCGACGTGATTGCGCATTCGATGGGCGGGATGCTGGGCGTGCGCTTCGCGCTGCTGTTCCCCGAGAGGGTCGAGAAACTAGTATTGGAAACCCGCTCGGGCTCGAAGACTACCGCAAACTCGTCCCTTACACCCCATTGCAACAGCAGTACGCGGCGGAGTTGAGCCAGACCTACGAGAAAATGCGCGATTACCAGAAAAGCCATTACCCGGGAGCATGGAAGCCGGAATATGAGGTCTACGTGCGGGATCAAGCCAGCGTCCTCAGCACGGGCGAGTATCCGCGCGATGCCTGGTCTTCGACGCTCACCTACCAGATGATCTACGAACAGCCCGTCGTTTACGAAATGGCCGAGATCAGCCGCCCGACGCTACTGATCATCGGACAAGCCGATCGCACCGTCGTGGGCAAAGATCGCTTGCCGCCCAGCTTACAATCCGTCGCGGGACAGTTCCCCGAACTTGGCCGCACGGCACATTCCGCCATCAGGGGCTCAACCCTGGTCGAGGTTCCCGATTGCGGCCACATACCGCACATCCAGAAGCCTGAGCAGTTTCGCAATGCGATAGTGACGTTCTTCGCCGCCGCGCCTTCATTGCGCTGATGCCCTGCGCAGCCTGTTGCATGCGGAGTGAATGGGACGTATCGTCGGCCAACCTTACCTTGGGATAACTTCATGCTGCCCATGATCCGACCAGAATCAGCAAGCACTATGCGACATATCGGTACTAGTCTGCGCTACATCCGCGTCGGCCTCACAAGGCGTTTCGCTGAGCTAGCCGTTTTCGACGCGCGCCTTTATATCCGCGTACGCCGCATCGATGAGCCTGCTCAGCTCAGCGGCGTTTGTGGCCGTCGCCGGTTTCAACTTCACGTGGCGCATGAACTTGCCGGTGCCTTGCAGCAAGCGCGCCGGATCCGGCAGCGCAGCCCCGTGAAAGAACCCAACGTTTACATGCGAAGTGAATACATTGACGTAGGCGAAGGGCGCATCTCCCAAACATGCAACCGGACAGCCGTCATGGAAAAGCTCCCGGACTTCGTCCCCGCATCTTCGCATCATCTCAAACCACTGATGCGCGATGGCTCCCAATCCACCTGCATGCTCTTTCATCCATGCATCGATGGCTGGATCCCGCTCGACAGCGCCGTTGAATCGCAACAATTCCGTTCTCATCGTCGCTCCACTTTCTGCTTTCGAGATCTGTAGTTACGTAGCGCCGTTGCCTTCCCTCCAGCAAAATCGCTCGTCTGGAACATTCGTTCTAGTCGAGGGTTGTCGCTCCCGGCTAACGCCGCAGTCCACAAGGCGTTGAACGCAGCCGGATTTTTTTACCCAAAATTCATCTCCTCTTAAACTTTCATTAACTTGGTGCGTTACCCGTGCGTCATAGTTTCCCCGCCTGAGGCGAGCCTTGTCGTTCATCCCTGTGCGGCAAATCCAACAGCGCACTCTGCCCGGTCGCTATAGCTCTTAAAGTACAATTGGCGTCAACCTAATTGCATGGAGAATGACGAGATTCGCAACACAAGCCACAAATGCACTTGGCCTCGGCTATTGCTGAGCTTGTCTGTGTCTGATGACCGGAAGATCTGGCCTCTGTCTATCGAGGAATGTGGTTTTGCTAGCCACGAGAACTCGATTGAACCTGGGCGATCTGCCATGAACATTGGTTTCCCCCGCAGGTCAATTCGATGAAAACCAGTTCGAAAACCAAAGCCCTCCGTCCATTCGCGGCAATACCAAGGCTGCCCACTATCCACTTGATTCTCGCCGCATTATTCCTTTTAGCCGACACGTCCCCGTTGCCGACTCAAAACACTGTACTCAGCGGCGGAATCGGCGGCCGCGTCACCGACCAAGCGGGAGCAGTTGTATCAGGAGCGTTGGTGGTTCTGCGCAATCTGGCGACCGGGCTGCAACAGTCCTCGACCACGAATCGCGCCGGACTCTATCAATTCCTGGCTCTCATGCCGGGAACGTATTCGGTCACGACGACCGGAAAAGGTTTTCACGATGTCGAGGCCCTGGTGCGAGTGCAGGTGGGAAGCACTACTTTGCAGGATCTCGCGCTAAAAGTGGGAGTCGGCGGAGAGACAGTGAAGGTCACCGGAACGATGCCCCTTTTGCGGCCCGCGGAATCCTCGGCCAGCACCGTGCTTGACCGGTCGCTCCTTGATGAGCTGCCGCTCAATGGACGCCGCTACACCGATTTCACGGCGCTGACGCCGAATACCAGCTATGACGGCGATACTGGCTTGGTAAGCATCGCCGGACAACAAGGCGGGGAAGACTCCGGGTACGCCAATGGAAACGGTTCGAACGCCTTTACCGTCGACGGAACCAATGCCACCAATAACTACTTTGCCGATATTATCGGGCGTTATCGCATTCCTTATTTATATGGCGAAGAAGCCATCCAGGAGTTCCAGGTCTCGGTCAGCCCTTACTCCGCCGTGTATGGTGGAGGAGCGGGGTTCGTCAACGCTGTCACTCGTTCGGGGAGCAACACGTTTCATGGAGGTACCTTCTACTACAACCGCAACTCAGCTACCGGAGCGAACGACGTTCTCGACGAAGCCGCGGGATTTCCGAAACCAGAGGATAGTCTGCAGCAATTCGGCGCCGGTCTGGGCGGGCCGATTGTGCGAAACCGTCTGTGGTTTTTTGTCGATTACGAACAGCAACTGCGGAACGATCCCATTTCCGTGATTAATCAGGCGCTGGTGAGCACGCAGCAGGGATTCTTGTCTTCGAACTTTGGAATTCCGGATGGGACTCCGCTCCCGGCACCGAACGGACCTTTACCTGTGCCCGGCACCGATACCGCGCCGAGTGCAACCAATCCTGTGTACTTGCAACAGGTGTCCAACGTCATCCATGCGCTGAATTCCAACTTGGGCAGCGGGCCAAGGAGGCGCAACGACCTGGTCATTACCCCCCGGCTGGATTACCAGGCGACTTCCCGGGACAGCTTGTTCCTCAGCTTGAACTTCAATCATTTCAACTCGCCGGGAGGTGTGATTACCGATCCGACAGTCGGCAATTATGGCTTGCAAACCCTGGCTAATGCCTACGTACATACGTTTGAAACCGGTTTCGGATGGACGCATTCGTTTTCCTCAACCCTGTTAAATGAGTTCCACGCCGGTGCCTCGCAAGACAACGAAGTTTCGACTCCCACGGATCTAGCTCCGAATACACCAACGGTGATTCTGGATAGTCCGGCTTTTACTCTGGGAAACGCCGCGTTTTCGATCGGAAGAGTTTTCGAAAGACAGTATTCCATTTCGGAGCGACTGGACTACCTGATTGGCAAGCACACATTGCAATTTGGCTTCGATTGGAGCCGATCAGTGGATGCGGATACCGATGATGGTGGGGCCGATCCGAACGAGGCTCTCGATTTCGGATCGCCGCTGGGGCTCTACGAATTTCCCAGCCTCGAAGCTTTTGCTCTCGGACAATACATCAATTTTAGCCAAGCAGCGGGGAATCCGAGATTCTCTTTTTCGGTGCCCTACTACGGGTTCTACGCGCAAGACTCATTTCGGGCGCTGCCGAACTTGACGCTTGAAATGGGCGTACGCGAGGACTTTCAGGTGTACCCACAGCCCGCGGCGAATCCAGCCTTCCCGCTGACCGGGCAATATCCCAACCAATTCCAGCGGGTAGCTCCGCGTTTCGGATTTGCCTGGCAGCCGATGGAGAAGACTGTGGTGCGGGGAGGTTTCGGGCAGTTCTACACCAACATGAACGGGTTGAACTATCGTAACGCGGTGATCTCGAACGGGCTGGCCTCACAGCAATCGGAGGTGAATGCGGCATACGATGGCGGCATTCCGAACCAGCAACTGCCAACATTCCCGAATATTCTGCCGTCAAACTCGCCGCTATTCCAGGCTGCTCCGGACATTTCGCTGATTTCGCCGCAATTCCGTGTGCCGTATATTCTGCAGGCAAGTCTGCAAATCGAGCGCGAGATTGCCGAGAATACGACGCTG
>Ga0302315_10001046_pt1 | contig 29315 bp, 27 predicted proteins | sample III_Palsa_N3_1_FD_200532 | JGI IMG/M metagenome (GOLD analysis project Ga0302315, IMG submission 200532) | Peat permafrost microbial communities from Stordalen Mire near Abisko, Sweden - III_Palsa_N3_1 | ecosystem: Environmental > Terrestrial > Soil > Palsa > Peat permafrost | place: Sweden...
TATCGATTTGAAATGTGATCGGACGCTAGTCACCGTGCTCCCATGGTCGCAAAGACTGAATACACGCCCAACATGTGCCTATAGCTATATATGCATGATATGTGGCATAACCACATTACATGATCTTACCAGAAAGTCAGAACGACACCACTATCCATGTGGTTATAGGTCATGGGATGTGGAAATGGTTACAGTGCGTCAGGAAGGACTATTTGCAAAGCGACTTGGCCGCGCGCTGGCCAAGCAGCGCGCAGTCGCTAACCTGACCCAGGAGCAAGTCGCGGAGCGGATCGGCGTTGAGCAGGAAACGATTTCCCGATTCGAACGCGGCGCCACCATACCGCCGTTACTGAGGTTGGTCGACCTCGCCGATCTGTACGACATTCCGTTGGATGCGTTGGTGCGCGCCGGCTCGGCGCGGGCACTGGATCAAGCGAACGACATTGTCGCATCTTTGAGCGTGTTGCCTGAGGAAGATCGCGAATGGGTGCACAATTGGGTGGTCGATTTGTGCAGGAAGCTGTCCAAGCGCGGCTGATTCGTCTGAGGCAAAGTGGGAGCCTAGATCCGAAACCACACTATATTAACCAGTGCTTTTGAGTCTTTCGCCAGCCGAGGCCATCTTTGAATGACTCATGGTAGAAAGAATCGAAAAGGTTGGTCCAAATCTTCTTTTCCAAATAGTCAAAGAATTCTTCGTAAAATTTCGCGAACCATGGAGATTGGGATAACGGGCCAAGGGTCTTCGAGATGTTGTATGCAATTCCGGCCCGCGCGAATCGGTTGAATTGGGCTGTGCCGAAATTCATCATCATCAAATTTGCGGCAAGATGATCAAGCGCGCCAAACCAGTCCCCGCGCTCTATCCATATCTCCTTGCCGATAATTTCCTCCAAGAATTCAAATGGATCCATCGGCCGCATAGCATGGAACGGCAAATAGTAGTCTTGGGCCGAACCGGAAAAACCTTCTAGCATTTCCAGGAATTCCCGCGGGGAATTCTTCTTGCCCGACATCACGGGCCAAATTGGGTGGCGCAACAGCCACAGAGTATCCGGCAAAATCTTTGCGACAGCGAAGGCGTAACCTCTTCCTTGATTTTCGTCGTTTGAACATGACGGTACATGCTTCGCATGTTTGTACTTGTCCCACAATCTTGTGGAATTGTCCGTTTGGAAAATTCTGCCGAGTTCAGTGGCGCTGGATTCCTTCGTACTGGCCACAATGAAATCGAACCAGGCGCGGACTTGAAACTTGTCCACGTCGGTCATTGCATGTCTTCCACGCTTGTGTTTTTCCATTCGATCTAGCTGAAAAATTTTCCAATTGGCAAGTAAACTCCTTTCGGATTTTGAATTGAGTAACGAAATACTACCAAACTCTCTCGTTGCAGCGAATGTTACCAGCGGCAACAATGGCGATTGCGATTAAAACAGTCGAGTGTGTAATGGAAATTCCCGTGTTGGGTGGAATCAAAGAGGATGTGGCCAAACGATTGGCAGAACGCTATGGAGAGCTGATCGGTGGGGACGATTTAAGGTTGGTACTCGGTTTCCCGACGTTAGCCGCTCTTAAACAGGCGATTCGCCGCTCGACTTTAAGTCTTCCCACATTCCTTATTCCTGGTCGGCGCGGTCGCTTCGCAACGACGAGCGACATTGTGGAATGGCTAATCGATATCAGAAACGAAGGCATGGCCAGGGACAAAGAGCACGCGGCACAGGCAGAACCACGTCAATAAATTAGCTGCACGTTGATCAACGAACGCTCTAGAAGGAGGAGAAACAGGAACAGACACGACAACCTACTAAGCCGCAAACGAAAAAACCAACCTGGGGGGGTTGGTTTTCGACCTCGGAAAACAAGGTATATACACTTACTTGCACAAGCCAAAGTATATCCAAGTTTTCTTCCGAGTCAATCCCCTTTTGCCTAAAAAATCGACCGCGTTGGCCCAAAGCCACGCGGCCATGGAGCCTCGTCGCGCGTTTTTACGCCGACGACAACCATTATGCATCCGCTTTGCGCGGAAAAAGGAAATTTACATGACGGTAAGAAAAGTTGTAACTCGAAGTGGCGGCCACTCCCGTGGTTTGACCCCTTCAATAAAGAACCCCATCGCATCAGGATGGGAGTCGCAGTGGGAAAAGGCTTTTAGCCAGTTCCTGGAGCTATGCCCATTGGTCCATCAATTCACTGTGCAGCCAGTACGTGAGCCTATCGTCGTTAACGGTGTCTCGACGGTCTATGTCCCAGATGTGCAGGTTAAATTCATCGATGGGTCCTGCGCATTTTTTGAGGTAAAGCCAGCAGTGAAGTGCCGGACCGCCCGCATTGCCGCTCGCCTGGTAGCCATTCGTCTCCGATTTCAGGAAACCAACCGGCGGTTTTATCTCATCACAGACGAATGGCTGTCGCAGGAACCGCGACGAACCAACGTCACGCTGCTGATGTACCACCGGAGGGACTTCCTGCTGGACGCGCAGGAAAGGCTGCGCTTATCCAAGATAGTCGCGGCTCATCAGCCACAGACCGTCGCCGACCTCGTTGGCTTGGTCGGGCGAGACAAAGCCTGGTTGCTGTTCGGATTGTCGATCATTGGCGTCGATCTCGAGCAACCTCTCAACGATCACTCGGCAATATTTCCGACGGGAGGACATCGTCATGCAAAGTTTTTCGCTTAAACCACGTCTGCAGGTGCGCTACAACGACAGCTTCTGGGTTTGCCGCTGCCGCCAAATCGACAATCGCTGGCAGTTTACCAACGAGAACGGCGAGGTGTGGGTTATCACGGAGAAGCAGTTTTATCAACTTTACGATCGGCGCGAGCTTTTCGTCGATCTCGAACAACCGTATCTTGGCATGGTGCCTGAAGTCACTAACGCTCCGCGCGACCTAAGCACGTTTGCACCAAGCCAAGTAGATGAAGCGCGCCGCCGGCAGCATTACCTGGCCGGCTTGCTCACTACGGATGGGGACCTGCCGCCGAAGATCGAAATACCCGGACGTATTACAAAAATCGCGCAAGCCATCTCTGATCAGAAGCGCCCACCCTCGGTGGCGACCATATGCCGATGGGTGCTGGCCTACCGTGTAACGCGTTGCGTTGTCCGGCTTGTACCCGGACATTGGTTGAAGGGACGCAAAGCTGTTATTGAGGGCGAAATCGAAGGCATGCTCCTCGATGTCGTCAATGAAGAATACCTCAAGCCTGAAGCAATTCCAGTTGCGAAGGTTTGGTGGGAATTTAAAGGCAGGATCGACTTGCACAATCGGAGCGCGGCACCTTCTCGTCAACTGACCTTGCCGAGCCGCTCCTCGGTCTATCGCTACGTGGATCGGCTCGACCCGTACCTGGTCGACCGTGCGCGCCTCGGCAAGCGTGTCGCCGATTTGAACAGCCGGGTTGCCGCCACCGAAATGCAGGTCAGGCAAATTCTGGATCGCTGGGAAATCGACCATACGCCGCTCGACGTGTTGGTTGTCGACCCGGAGACCGGCAAGGTGATTGGTCGCCCCTACCTGACGGTGGTGCTCGATAGGGCAAGCCGCATGGTGATGGCGTTCCTCATTCACCTCGGCGCACCGAACACCGAGTCTGTGTTGCGAGTAATCGATCGTGCGATCCGCCCCAAGCACGAGTGGCTGTCTCATCATCCCAAGGTGATCAACGTGTGGCCTGCTCGCGGTTTGCCGCTTCTGCTGATGCCTGACAATGCGGCGGAATTCCATGCTGGGAACGTCTACCTTGCGTTCGACGACCTCGGCATCGAACTGATGTTTCCGCGGACACGCGCACCGCAAATGAAAGGTGCGGTCGAACGCTTCTTTCATACCCTCAACGTGGACCTGATCCATTGCCTACCCGGCACGACCTTCTCTAACGTGAAGGAGCGGGGCGACTATCCCTCCGAAAAATTCGCCTGCCTGACATTACACGACTTGGAGGCGCTGATTCTCAAATGGATAGTGGACGGCTATCACCAGCGTCCCCATCGCGGCTTGAAAAACAAAACACCGACTGAGGTTTGGGTGATCGGCGAAAAGGAGCGGACTATTCACTTGCCCGCAGATCTCGACTCGCTTGAGTGCATTCTGGCGATGCGCGACCAAAAAGTGCTTCAGCACTATGGCGTCGACTTCCCCGGCTTGCGTTACAACATGCCGGAACTAGGCCCACTGCGCCAAAGGTTGGCGCCCGGCGAAAAGGTCGATGTCCGGTACCGCGACGAGCTTGGCCACATCTGGATTTACAACAAGTTCCGCAAGCTCTTCTTGAAGGTGCCTTGCACCAACAAGGACGCGATCGGGATGAGCCGCGATATCTACGAACAGGCCCGAAAAATCGCACGGGAAGCCGGCCGGGATGCGGACAGTTTCGATGTCGTGCACCAGACTTACCAGCAAATTATGGCTGATGTCGAAGTCGCGAAGCAGTCTAACAGGCTGCGGCAAAGACGCAACGCTGCCAAGATCGAAATCGACAAGGAAGGCCAGCCCAAGCCGAAGGCCCCGGCGAGCAACCACCTTGCCGGAATCGCCAGGACCGCACTTCCATCATTTGAACTCGATGCCGGCGACATCGCTGGGTTCGACGTTGATACCGACAACTAACCTTAGGAGATCAATTATGACCACCGAAAACGATTCATTTTCACTACGAAAAAAGTTCGTAAAATGCCCCCATTCCGTTCGCGCATTGGCGCGTATCGGGGAGGTCCACGAAGCGTCCAGGTCCAGCGGCAAGGGCATGGGCATCGCGATTTTGGGGCCGAGCGGTGTGGGAAAAACCACCGTGCTGAAGGAGTACATTCGGTCCAACTGCGAAGCATCTCCGGCTGTCGGCTCGAAACTTGCGCTGTTCGTGGAAGTGCCGTCGACTCCCACGCCAAAGAGTCTCGGTACCGCAGTGCTCGCGGCCATGGGCGATCAATTCGCTCACCGAGGCTCGGCCGAGGAGAAGCTGTTTCGCATCGTAAAGCTGCTGGCTGGCCTCAAGACCGAACTGGTCATTTTCGACGAAGCGCAGCATCTGGTCGAGCGCCGCCGGACACCGACCGGTGCGACGACCGATTGGATGAAGAATTTGCTCAATGCATCAAAGGTGGCGGTCGTGCTGGCTGGCCTGAAACGGGCGCAGGACTTGCTGCTTTCGAACGAGCAGTTACGGCGCCGGTTCTCCGCCACCGTTTATTGCGACCGCTTCAACGTCGACGACGAGGTCAACGCGAAGCTGTTCGCTAAGCTACTGGTCAGTTTCCAGAAGATGCTACCGGTGCCTACACTGGATTTCACTTCCAGCGATACCCTGCTCCGGTTTTATCACGCGTCGTACGGCCTTATCGACTATCTGATCAAGATAATAGACCGTGCGGTGTATCTGGTTCAAGCCGGGCGCTTCGCAGAGATCGACTTGCCGGCGCTCGCGCAGGCCTTCCGCGACGAAGTATGGAGTCTTGCGCCGGACGATCGCAATCCGTTTTGCAAGGAATTCAACTTTGTCGAGTTGACCGGAAAATTCGAGCCATTCGAGGATTTCGACGTCAAGGCCGCTTAACCATGTCATGGGCGCTGGGACATGTTCCCAGCGCCGGAAAGGAATGTCCATTATGTTTGACTTCGAATCCTATACTGTCGCCAATTGCTTGGCCGCGGATACCGATGTGCGCCGCATTTTCGCCGAGAAATTGTTGCGCATGCAGAAATATCGCAATGTTCCGCTGCTGTTGGGAACCGAAATTCGCCCCTTTGAAAACCTGGAAAGTATACTGTTTGAAGCGGCAAAAAATAATGGGATGACAAGCGTTACACCCCTTCTTCGCGCGCTTGATCTACCGCAACGCGGCGTTCTCAACCCCAAGCGCCATGCTCAGCTCGGCGGCTCCCTGCAGGCCGGTGTCGATCGTCTGGCAGCGGCGGTGCCGACAGCACCTTCTACTGTCCTGCCCAAGGGCTCTACTATATATAGTGGGCATTGTTTAAGGCGCGATCAACTCGCCTTGTCGACTTCGCGGATTTGTCCGGCATGCGTGCATGAGACAGGTTACGGGCGCGCCTGGTGGGCGCTGGCGCCGCTTGCGTTCTGCGACGTTCATGGAACGGCGCTGATCGATCATTGTCTGGAATGCGCGTCGCCGATATCGATCGCCCGCCCGGCCTATGATACCTGCAGCTGTGGCGCGAAGCTGTGGGGGCGGCCATCGGAGTCGCCGAACCGCGCCGCACAGGCCGTCAGCCAGCTGGTCGTTGCGCGATTCAAGTGCGAGGCCGACCCGGACGGCTTGGATGGACTGGGTTTTCCCATGCGGCACTTGGGACCATTGGGATTGGGTTCACTGCTCGATCTTGTTACTTTCTTCGGCGCATTGCCTCAGGACCCGGGCACGGTACGCCTGCGTAAGTTAAAGAGTGTCGTGCGTCTTGATTATGCCGGCATCGGTCAGGTGCGGGCCGCCCGCATATTGTCTGGTTGGCCGACCAGTTTTTACGCTGAACTGCGAGGTGCGCGCGCGTTCTTCCCCAATTGCGATACCCAGCCTCTTGTGGCGAAGAGCCTTGATCACATTGTCCACCTCGCCACCGGCTCGATGCGTCAGCCCGAGCTGCAATTCGTGATCGCCGAGATAGCAACTTTCCTTGTGAAACCGAACGAATGGAGCGAAGAGCGATGGCACGCCGCGCGCCAGGCAAGGAGAAATTGATGCTCGGCCTTCTCGTGCAAGTCAAGCCGCATGCCGACGAGAGCTTGCCGGGGTATCTACACGGTTTGGCGGAGGCGAACGGCTTGAGTGGTGTACTCGTGGTCGAGCGTTTCAAATCCGAGATCGCTACTGGCGATGAGTTGAATCGCATCTTGCCCAGTGCAAATCCGAGCTGGCTGCATATCGCCCGAGAATTGGGCGCGCCGTCGACGCGGCCGATGCCGGTTTGGAATCTTCGGCGCCGTAGGTTTTGCGGGAAATGCCTTGCAGAAAAGGCTTACCGGCGCGCATCCTGGGATTTGTCACTTGTGACGGTCTGTTCACGACACAGAGTGCAGTTGCACGACGCCTGTCCGCATTGCAGGAAGCCGCTGGATTGGAACGCCCATATGACCGCAGCCTGTCCGGCATGCGGCGGGGTTCTTGCCGATGACAAGGACGGCACCCCGGCCGAAACGGGCCAGCTTTGGTTAGCGCGCGAGTTGACCCGACGCCCCGGAAGCAGTGCAATCCGCAAAAATCGTTGCTTGGCACACTTGAAACTGGAAGAATTGCATGAACTTGCGTTCCGACTCGGTGCATGCGCGTCACGCCCGAATGCGCGCAAGCCTCTAAAAATTGCTGATTCCGCATCTTTGGAGATTGCCTTCTCGATTTGCGCGAGCGGCGCCGCAATGTTGCGTGATTGGCCAAGTGGTTTCTCGAAATGTCTTGATCGGATCCGCGTCGAGCGTAATGTCCAAAATACATGGAAGCTGGCTGCCGCACTGGGTCCTTTGTATCGCGAGATATTTGAGCGGTTGCCTGGCCCGGCGTTTCAATTTGTTAGAGACGCTCTTGAAAAATACATGCTCGACACGTGGCAAGCCCCGCTTGCTCTCCGGCACCGCCGCCTAAGCGTTGCGACCATCGCGACACATCGATGGTTGCCGGTAGACGAAGCGGCTGCCCGGTTAACTCTGAGTCCGGCGATCGTGGCGCGGGTGGTAGAGGTTGGAGAAGTGGTGGGCCGTTATCAAAAATACGAAAGCGGTCGTGTCGCCTGCATCGTGGACACCGCCAGTTTGGGTAAAGTTGCGGATGAACTGCGAGGCGCGATGACCGTCGAGGAGGTGGCGCAAAGGTTTGGATTGTCGAAAAGCCGCGTCGTGCGAGTGATTGACACTGGACTTCTAAAAGTGTGGGGAGGAGCACCACGTGCCGGAGCGATGTGGTTTATCGGGAAAAACATGGTCGAGGAATTGCTTCGAATTGGAAGTAAGGCTCCGCCTGTTATGGACATGGGCGGTGACAAGGTCTCATTCGCGCATTTGTTGCGGTATGTCGCAAGGGAAGAAAATGCGTTTGATGCAATTATGACCGCGTCCACAAATGGCACGATCAAAATCGTGGGGTTATTGGGGAGTGGTACTCGGATCTGCGATTGGGTTTTCGAGCGGAAGGCGGTTAATGAACTATTGAATCAAGCCAAACCGGCCCGTGCCACCGAGCTGAGTATTATCGAGGCCGCTACTGCCCTTGCGGTAAAACAGGAAGTGGCATATGCGTTGGTTCGGAACGGAGCGATCAAGAGCTATGAGCGGAGAATCCTCGGGCGATCCGCGCGCTTCGTGCAATTGCGTGATCTTGAGGCGTTTCAACGCAAGTATGTTTTCGGATCCGAATTGGCAAAATGGCTTGCGCGTAGTCCGAAGTCTATAGTGCAGCTTCTATTGCGGGAAGGTGTCGCGCCTGCCGGAGGTCCAACCATTGCTGAAGGACCATGCAGACAGTATTACTGGAGAAGATCGAAAAAGCTCACGACCTTCATTTGCAAAAAAACCGGGCGCGGTCCGCAAATGGCCGTGTAATGAGCATCAACCTCCCATAAATATGGGATTGGAAATTTTGCCTAGCCATGTAATTGTTTGCCTTGTGGAAATTAGTTGTGAAAAATTTTTGACCTATGACGATCAGAGATAATATCCAGAAAGGCGTGAAAATGGCAAATTCCCAAGCGAATGCAAGTGACAAGGATGTCGATTCAAGTGCTGACACCAAATTTGATTGGAAGCATGAAGTAATAAAATATATACACCCCGTCATTGCCAAATCAATTGATGCCATAAAAGCTAAAGATCCTAGAGCAGTTCTACATGGCACTTCGCATAAATGGTATGCGGTATTGCTCGCGCTAATAGGAGCCATGATCCTGACAATCGGTTCGTATTGTTCTGGCCAATACGTACCGTATAGATATCCATTCGATGTACTGATAGATCATCTTGCACCCTTCGTAACTCCTACGTTGGATTATGTCGTTATAACGCAATTGCTTCTTTACCCAATTGGGCTCGGATGTGTTTGCTATTTCATCTGTCGGCTTTGTAGCAAGGATGCCATCCGGCAGGTGGCCGCAAAAAATAAAAGATCTGAAGAAGACTTTGTGCGCGCTCTAGGTGTCGCATGCGTATTTCTTGCGTCAAGCTGGGTTTTTATCGGTGCTATTGGACTTGCTGGTCTTTCATGGGCAATCGAGTATTTCGTTCGGCATAACTTTAAAAGCGGTTGGCAACTAGTCTCATATCTTTCGTATGACACCTTAGCGAAATATGCAACATGCCTGTTTATTGTCGTCATGCCCTTCAAAATCCGAAAGATATTCGTCAGCGCAAAAGTTCAGCTTGTTCGGCCGCTGGCGTTTGGTTTTGCTATTTCTGTTTTAGTTAGCCTCTTTTCAATGGCGGGAGCGACTATTATCTTTGACCAAATTGGATCTGTATATGTCCAGCGTGGTCAGCTAACAAACAAAATCCACGAATTGCCGGTTGCAGGGGTTATACAGCTATGCACGCATGACTCGTTGAAAATAAATTGCACGATTTCCCTCTATCCGGAGCGCCAACAAAACTTTGAATATTTTGGTACCTGGACCTTGGGTAGGTATCCTCAGTCCGGGACATCTACCGCCATCATGATGGAGTCGTGGCAGTCGGCGTTGCAGTCGGGTAAAAATATCCCGACTATCAGTGTGGACGAGAAAAAAGATATATCAGTGGACATCTCGGTGGATAAGGCAGATCTTTGCAAAAAAATTCCACTCGAGGGAGGAGAAACAGATTCTTTTTTCTTCTTTGTAAAAGGCAGAATCAAGGGAGAACAGTCGGTAAATTCGAAAGATCTCCGGATTCATATTGAAAATGACGCGCCTAAGTTCGCGCAACTTATTAACGCTGCGTGCATGTGAGGGAATTCCTGCAGCTGTACCTATGTGCAGGAATGCGCGAAGAATGGATAGCGTCGATCTTTTAATGACGATACATAGGTTGGGGGGAGTATCAACCTCCCATACATGGGATAGGGAAACCTTTCTGACAATGTAATTGTTTGCCTGGGAAAACTAACCGATATCCGATTATGACGACAAATACCCACTTACCTCATGTGCCACACAGACCGAGCCTCAGAAAAAACGTTGCCGAGGCAGAGAATCCCCCCAAGCTGGACCCTTTTAAGCTGATCGGGTTGCTCATTACTCTAATTGGTATTGGGGCCTGGATTGCAGGTGAGTCCTACAATTCAGGTTTCTGGTTCGCGGCGAAAGGGATAGGGCCGGTTATGCCACCGACCTTGCAGCAAACGGCATTTGTCGGATTCATTGGACCAATAGGGAACTGGATTGTCGCCGCAGTCGCGATATCGATTCTTGGGATGATAATAGGAATAATGTCAATACGTTCCAAGTCGACATCGAAGCCACCTAGACTACTGCTCGTCATAGCCAATTTCTTTAAGGCTCGATTCACCATGGACAGTACGTCGGCCGGTTTGAGCCAGATCCTCACGGCCGTTGGAGTCTGTTTTGTGTACTTCATGATTTTGCCGTTGGCCGCTTGGATATATTTCGCCAATGCTGAAGGTCAAAATACTTTTAAGAAATTTGTATGTGAAGCAAGAGTGGCAAGTTCCTTTCCAACTGAGATTAGTCTCGGAGATGGCGCGCAAATTCGCGGAAAAATAATCGATCAATCGGATAAATTAAACATACTCCTTGATAAAAATTCGATTTACCTCGTATTGTTAGGTGATAAGCCGCGAATATTGAGCACTACAAGCACTGCTGGTACGATTTGCCCGGCGAGTAAATGATTGAACGGAGTAAATCTACATCGGACAACAGAATAACAGGAAGAGGCATTGGCGGAAGACGCTTTCGCGGCCGTTCCGCCGGTGGGCTGCCCGCTTCGACATTGGTCAATCTTTGTGCGCCTGCTGCATCGCTTCATTTGCGTTGGATGCGCCAGATCCGTATCGAAAACTGCTGGTCTGCCACGCCGTGGGCAACCTTAGACTATGAGGTCTCCAACTATCCTGCTGGCTTTCGTGTGCCGGGATAAACTCCTCTTGGTACATCGTCTTCGGCGAATCGCGCCGGATATGGATCGCTTAGCAATGAATCGATAGTCGGTTGGCGTAGGAACTCCTGCCAGCCTGGACGTGTCATCCGTACTTCTTTGTCGAAACTACCTTGGGTGCAGCTGTCCATTTTTTCCTCGACCCCATACTTACGCTCAATAAATGAACCGACTTGGTCCTCGTCGAAGCTGCCCTTGAGGTATGGATATTTGATTTCGAGCACACCCGTACCAGGTGTACTCTCTTTCAGGAGATGATTGACCTTGCCAAAGAGCCGATCGATGCGCCCGACTCGCTGCTCATTGTCGCCAGGCGTCCATGCAATGCCGTAGTGGTGTACCTTTCGACATTGGAGATGCAGGTTCACGCCTTCCTGGAACACGGAAGTCGCCACCAGCGTATTTGGATAGAACGGGCTATTGAAGCCAAAGATCAAGTGCTGGCGATGGCCGGAAATACTACTGGCGTACCACGCAGGATTTGAAAGGGTTGTAAGCGTGCGCCAGCCCTTATTCCAGTCACCCGCAGCGTGGTCAATGATCTTGTCGCAAAGCGGTTCGAAGCTGTCAAGTGCCGCCGCGAAGTACTTCAGTGTCAGAGAATTTGCTATGCGGTGGCGCACGTATGCCACGAATTCGCGATAGCGCTGTTGTACGTTTACGTGCTTCTCGCCTTGTGGCAGGTTTTGCTGGAAACGTATGTGCCAAGTGTAAAGTTCCACCACGACCGGACTCGCGAACAGGAACCCGGCCTTGATGTAGTTCCCGAAGTTCTCTGCGATGTCGGGGCGTTCCATGGCCCAGCGTCTCAGCGTAGCGTGCTGAGTTGCATTAAGCAGGGGAAACACCAGCGACCATAGGGTTTCGATGGGAGCATCATATTGCTGCTTTGTCGCATCGCTTGGTGGCAAAGCACGGACCTTTTCTTTAGGGAAAATGGCGTGTGATGACATGCGCTTCTCCTGCGCAGCTTTGGTGTAATCTGCGCGCCGTTTACCGCCTTGGAGGAATTCGTAATACCAGCAGTATCCGGCACTTATGTAGTCAGAAGCTGGTTCCATGAACATCGCGTGAATGCTCGTAGTTTTGCGCAAGTTGAGGCTAAAGCGAGAGCAGTCAGTGGGTGGAGGAGCGGCCTTGCCGCTCGTCGTTTTCTTGGTCACGAAAAGATCTGCAATCTTTGAGCCGAGATAGGAATCCCGTGAATCCGGCATATCAACGTCGTAGTCGCTGGTGTCCCCTTCTTCGGCATCGGCGTCGGCATTAACCCTTGTCTTGGTGAGTTCGTTGAAGCCCTCGCGCGACCAATGCTGACGCTCCCAGCGCGCTACGCGCAGGTCGCCTGAAGGTATTGCCCAAGCCGCGCAGATCTCCAGTCCCATTAACCGGTCGTAGTGCTCGTTGATGCGCTTGGTCAGTTCGCGGACGGATGGGATACGCCTTACGAAGACGAGGTGCTTGTCCTCATGTATCGGATGATCGGCTGGCCTCGGGAATAATCCTTGTGGCGCGCATTCTTCCACTAACCGTCCGTATTTTGGGTGGTCAGGAGCGTGGCCGAAAATGCTACGGTATTCCTGGCTCATCCTGCGCAACAGCAAGGTATCATCGGCGGCGTAGAAGTCTGTCGCACGTTCGTCCGAGGACTGGTCATCATCGTCTTCTTGGGTGGCCGGTACATGTTCTTCCATACCAGCGGACTCGAAACCCTCGAGGAAGCCGTATAGCACCCTGCGCTTTTCATTCGCAACGCCAAGTTCGTGTATCAGCTTGCGCTGATATAGTGCGAAGAACATCTCGGCTTCGGGGCGGCCGTCGAAGTCGCAGGGTGCCGCTACTTCACGCCGGTATTGGTGCTTGGTGTAATTGGTGCCGTTGCCAGCCATAATGCGGAAGCGACGTAGCGCATACTTACGCATCAACTCCTCAACTGGCTGTTTGTGTATTACCTCGTCCTTCTCGATGAAATAGCTGAGAATGCTTCCGACGTCGCTAAGCTGGGTATGACTTGGCGTCGCAGTTAGCAGCAAAGCACGCTGCCCAATGCGATTGCCCGCTATACCGAAGAAGGCCTTGGCTGCAGCTGCGCGCTGCGATCCTCCTTGCCGGTTACGGAAGTAATGCGCCTCATCGATGATGACGAGGTCGAAACCACAACCATCAAGGGCGCGCAGGATATGTTGGCGTACCTCGTCGGCCGCATTCGATGCCGCCGCCAGTTTGTCTTTTTGCGGCACTGTGCTATCTAAGAGGAAGCTGAGCGAATGGATCGTCGTCAAATACAGCCGTCCAGTATCTTCGTGCTCCGAATGATTTTCAATTGCTGATGCCAGCTCGCGAAGCCGGTAGTGTGTCTCTACCAACGGGATCGGTTGTCCATCTCCAGAAGCCTTCACGCAATTGTCTGCCTCTCGGTAGTGGAAACGCGTGAATGCCGCGAATTCACGCTGCCAGTGCGCGCAGATGTCACGATTCGGTGCCATGACAAGCACCCTCGCATCGGGCTTAATCTTCCAAAGAAGTGCCGCAATACCAAGGGCCTGGAAGGTTTTACCCATGCCCACTTCGTCCGCTAGTAGCGCCACGCGATGCTTCGACAGGAGGTTCCAAAGATGCGCGACGCCCTCCACCTGACGCGAGGCCATGCTTGGCGGTGCGTCGGACAGATATCGCCAATCGGCATGCGTGTCGAAATTGATCCATGTCGATACTTGCTCTGGTCGCAAACCGCCCCAATGTTTAGACATAGTGGCATTGCTTCTCAACAAGATCGAGATACTCGAAAGATGCGCCGGTTGGTTGCTGAGGTAGATCAAATATTAATTCACTCCAGCGTGCCTCGGGGATGGCGAAGTAGCTGAGAGCGCGTTCCTTCGCGTCGCGGATGAGATGGCAATGCCGCTTACGCGCAATCCTGCAAAGCGCATGAACTTCGTTCGCAAGGAACCACTTGAAAACCTCTCGGCCTGGTAGTTGGAGTTCTGCGCGCACCTTGCCAACAAGTTCCAGTAGGCAGCCTGGCCAGGTGAACACTTGACGATCCAATTCTTCGAGCTTCTCCAAATTTGAAAGCTTTTGCTGGTAGGTACGTATCGACTGGAATAGTCGGAAGTAGCTGATGCCACCGCGTGCCGGTGCATCGCTATCCGCATCTGGAATCAGGGACGTTGCAGCGACGAAAGCTTCGTCGGGGAAGGTGTCGGTATCAAGCGGTATTCGGAATGGCAGCTCATACATGAACTGGGGGTCGTCGCCTTGCACGAAGACTTCGAGCAGATCTTGTAGAGTCTCGAATGATTGCGCGCGGCGCGATTTCGTGTTGATTTCGCCGATCAAACCACGCAGAATTTCCCTATCGGCGTGAAACACCTTGAAGACGCGGTCGCGTAGCAGTGCACTGTCGTCGATTCGCAACTTGGTGGGCTGCATAGGAAGGCATTGTGCGTTCCATGCAAGCGGTACCGCATTAGCAACACCAGGCAAGCAAACCGAATATCCGTCGCACGGTCTATTGTCCAGCCACGCGCCGCTGAAAGAATAAACTTGCCTATGCCAGTCGAAGCTGACGTGGAGGTCAAAGGGCGGGAGCGCATTGACTACGAGACCTTCCTGTTCAAGGAGATCCGGCTGTGCGCAATCCGCAGCGCCAAAGACGCGAGCCTTACCACATGCCTTGGACCAGTTATCGAGATTGTCGATGATAAATCCTGCTTCGACGTTGTTATCTCGACTCCAGTAACCCTGATCGTCGCGCAGGCTATTAGAGCCTGGGCCTGTGAAGTTCCAAGAACCGACTGCGAGCTTACCCGGTAGTTTCCAAAGCTTGGCGTGACACATCTCAGTGCGCGAATCGCGCGAAACAGGGTAGTCATAGAAGCAGACTTGCCTATTCGCTATGATTTGCGATAGTTCCTCGCTCCATTCTGTGCGGAGGTACTTGCCTTCGATGAGATCCGGAACCAAATGCAAGCGAAGGTCATTCACTCCAGCGGCTGCCTGCAGCCTGTTAACGAAGCCGGCAAGGTCACGCGGCAAATAAGGTGACCAGACAGCAATATCAACGTCGTACGCGTCTGCGAGCAATTGCTCCGGAAATGATTTTGCTTGATAGCTGTGAACGAAACGCCAGTTTTCTTGCGTCCCGGTGAAGTTCGGGCGGTCGCGCAGGTTACACGAGATGTCAGCGGCAAGACACAACTGCTCGAAGAAGTTGCGGATTTTGCGGTAGTTCGTCTGGGTAGTGATTTCAAAGAAGTGGAATGCCTCCAAATTGCGTCCCCATCCAGAGATGGTGAGGTTGGCACTGCCCGCTCCAATGACGCGCTTGCCACTGCGGTCTTCAAGGTAGATGACCTTCGGATGGAACAGGCTCGTGTCCGAGAACCACTCCGGCACGCGCGCCGGCCGTATACCGTGAACAGGAATGCAAGTCCGCTTGATGCGGTTGGTCTCAAGAAAGCGTGGGTCGCAGAACACACGGAAATCAATGTCCTCTTTCAAGAGTTCTTGTTGAAGCTGCTCGTATTCGATCCGATTGCGTGGCGTATTCGCACCTAGTGTGATCGGCAGGATATAGGTTTCGACGAACTCAATGTCTGTGTTGAAGCTAGTGAACCAGGCATGGCGCAAAATACCCATGCCACTCACTTGTCTCTGCAGTTCTGCGAGGAGTTTCATGTCTCGATCCCCTGTAGACCTGTAACCAAGCTCCTAAATTGCGGCAAGTAATAGTTATTGTGCCAGGAGCCAAGCGGCCGTTCCCCTGCGAGAGGTCGGCGCATCGTGCGCGCATTCATTTTTATCGTACCGTCATATTCGACAGAAAGCCACGCGAGTTGACCACGGGATCGCATGACGTTTCCGTGATATGTCGCGAGCGCCCTTATCTGGTGTTCGATGGCTCCGGCATTCGCTACCCGCTGCAGTTCCAGAAGCCGGCGAGCGGCTTCACTGCCCTTTACTGCAGGCAAGTTAGAAAATGTCTTCACTTGCTGCGCGAGACTAGGAAGTCGGTTCATGTCACGCCCAAATTGGCCCCAATGTCTGGCGACGGTCGTCACGGAATGTGTGCGCTCGGCAGCCATAAGGGTGAAGAGCAAGGTACAGTCAGCCAGGAATGGCTCGATTTGGGCGATTCGCTCAAGCTTAATCTTCTCCTCCGATTGCAATTCCAATAGCAATGCCTGTTCTAACACCTGCTGCGGGCTAAGCTCCTGCCCGGTTTTCTCTTCCAAAACTGTGAACAATGCGCCAGCCGCGCCATGGCTGAGCCCTGTTTGCTGTAGCCAGAAGTCGCGCGCGTAACTGCCAACAGTGCCTCGCGAGGCGAACGCACGAGCATAGGCCTCTGTGAGCCCCTTGGGTATTTCGTCCGCGAATTGAAGCTTGCCGCGATGCGGAAGTTTTGCGACACATTTTTTGAGAAACGGGTAAACCTCCCGTGAGAGCTTGCCAAGCAGGCTGTCACGGGTGCCAGAAATAAAGGCTTCTGCGTCGGCCCAATGCGACTGAAAAGCAAGCTTATTGTACTGGTAGCTGTCGTCGAAGAAGCCGATCTCCCTCAACGGGGTCTTGTAGCGGCCGCTCACGCCGAGGCCGAGTTGGCGTACCAAAATCTGGCCGGCTGCTTCATGGGTAAACATGACGACCGGGTCGCCTCCAGTCTCTTCCCAGCGGCGGCGCGCTTTGAAGATGCCCAGAATGCCTCCAGTTTCTACGTCGCCCGGTCGTTCGTGTTCGTGTCGGAGGGCAGAATAGACGAACAGATTTTCGAGGAAAACTAGGCAGGCCTGCTTAAAAAGAAGGGTATCCTTGTCTCGGTACTTACGGCGCAGCGACCCGCTGAGCGTCGCTGCGTCGTCATTCACCAGCTTCCGAATTAAGAAGTGGTGGAACAGGTTGAGCGTGTAGTTGCGAACGTCGTTCGAGATTGAATTGACACGATTGTTGAACACCTGCCGGCCGAAGATCGACCAAATTACAAGCGTGCCCACCGGATCGATATAAGAATCCGACGACAAACTCTCGTCATACTCCGTGAGGTACCGATCCAGAAATAGTGTCATGTTGAAAGTGGGGGGCCAAGTAGGAATTATAGCTGTCCATCGAGCATCTGTAGTGGCGCTGTTCAGTCCAGGAGCACCAAATCTGCAAACTAATTCGCACCCGCGCGGAAGCCGAGAGCGTCACGACGTCGACCGGAAATTGGTTGACAAGGCGCAGTGAAATGCCAATCCACGATCGCGGATTGTCTTCCATCCTGGGGTTTTCAACGACATTGCCAATGGTATCCAGCACCACCAAAGCACCGGCGCGACCGTACTGTTCAACTTCCCATGTGAATGTTACGAATTCGATTGATTATGTCTGTGTATCTTGGTTTCCAAGAAAAATGTGAGTCCACAATATCCGAACAATCGATATTAACGATCTGATTGTCTTCTAGGCTGATTGGGCGCGCTCCGATTGGGTCGCTGAGACGGGCGTTCGCAGTTCGGTATAGATGTTCAAGTACTGTGTCCTTTGCACTGTAACAATTAAAAATTGTTCCTGACACTGCACTGCAGGCTTTTCGCCAACCGTAGTTATCGTCGCGGCCGACTGCGCCGCCGAGGAGGATGACGTTGGCGACAAAATTTTCGTTCTTGGTTGCGAGCGCTTCAAGCGCGTAGTAAATCACTCGGCATCCCAAAGAATGTCCGACCAACGTGAAGGTTTTGCCGTTCGTTCGAGACAATGCTTCCGCGAGCTGAATGCCTGCCTGTGATGCGCGTACCATCGAGGTGTGCCAAGGGTTGCCGGCAATATCAGCAATTGTGTCCAACATCATCAGGAGGTTGAGGTTTTTGGCCGCTGCCTTCCCGCCGCTCTTGGCAATTGTCTTCAGCATAGCCAGTGCTCCTTTTGAACCTACTCCGGCTGCAAATGTCTTTCCAAGTTCCAGGCGCGTTTTCGACGACCAGTTGACGCCATACAGCTTCTGTACTGGATCCATCGAAAGCTGCTGAACAGACCATTCTTCAAACGTCTCGTTTAGCTGCTCGGTAAAACCGTTGATAAAAATTGTCCTCCTGTCGGTATCAATTTCACTCAACGCTGATATTTTGAAGCTGGAGTCTTCAGAATGATATCTGTTGGCAACCACCCCACCGTATATTCCACCTAGTGCGGCACCTGTTGCGCTGATTATTGCTGTGCCGGCAGCCATGCTGCCGCCAATCGCCGCTAAAGACGCGCTGGTAAGTGCGGCGCCAGAAAGTGTCGAAATTGCCGTGCCTGTTCCTGCCGCACCCAGTGCGCCCGTGGTTCCAAGAGCTGCGGCCATCGGTGCAGCACCGCCGCTTGTGACAACAATGGCTCCTACTGCAACAGCGCCGACCACACCATAGGCAGAATATTTTGCAGCACGTGAAACATTGACACTCTTCCGAATAAAGATATCGGCGTATCGGTCAATATCGTCCAGTTTGATGCTCAGTGATTCAAATGAGGCAATAGCGCCATTATGTTCTGCGCACAGGTGATCGCTCCAAGAGCCAAAGAGACGTTTCGTTTTGCTATCCAACTCCTTAAGCTGCGACTCTCGAAGGGCGCCTCTTGCCATGTGGTCGCATATTCTGCAAGGAATAGTATGGTTTTCGCATTCCTCGCATATGTAAGTATGACGGGAAACAACGCCTCTTTCCTTCAGAACATGGTTTGTTTTTTTGAAGCACCAAGAACAATACTGATGGTGAGGCTCTGTCATAGAAATCTTCCTTTGCTCCTATAGTGACCGTGATGCTCGCATGGTCACGTTGGCACTTCAACCTGTCAATTATGACAGGTAACTTTCTGTTGTTGTTTACAAGATGATGACCTAAAAGCTTTAAAAATCAACGAAGTGTAAAACAAATACGTGCAGTGTATTTAACAAAAGCGGAAGAGGGGAAGATCTAGGAAATACTATTGGCTTGCAACTGACCTTCGCACCCGACGTGCTACTTTTCTCTAGAAAGATAATTTCAATGAAGCCAAAGAAATCTACTCGCTCGCCAAGACACGACAAATTCAAATTTCCTTTTGAACTATCAAATGAATAGTGACGGGTCGCGGTGTATACAAAGGTAACAGTAAAGCGGGGTGTCTGGAATGTCAAAGATTAGTATCGAACGCATGACGAAAATCGTGCGATTTATACGCAAGCGTGGATCGATTTCAATGGATTCGCTCACGCGCGAACTCGAAGTTTCCCAGGCATCGGTCAAGCGGGACTTGGATTTTTTACGGGATCGCATGGGATGCCCGCTCCAATGGGATCGAAGCAAGCGAGGCTATGTCATACGTGACGAGCTGGCCGCCGGGGGCCGATTTGAACTTCCAGGAGTCTGGTTCGATTCATCCGAGGTCTTTGCGCTACTAACTATGCTGCACTTGGTCGAGGGAGTTCAACCTGGTCTCTTGGAAGAACATATCGGTCCGCTCAAGGCACGCCTGCGAACTATGCTATCTGCAGGTACGAAGTCAACTGCGCCGCTTGAGCGTAAGCTACGCCTGATTCACTTTGTCCCGCGAAAGGTTGAACCCAAGCACTTTCAAGTCATTGCCGGGGCTCTTCTAGAGGATCGCCAGCTTGAACTTACCTATTGGAATCGCGATCGGCAGGAGCAAACACAGCGTATCATCTCGCCTCAAAAGCTGGTCCACTACCGAGAGAATTGGATTCTTGACGCCTGGTGCCACCTCCGGCAGGGTCTACGTTCGTTTGCGCTTGAGGCAATTGAGCAGGTTCGCGTGCTTAATGAGCCGGCCATGGAAGTCGCTGAGCAGGAACTTGTTGAACATTTTCAGGCAGGCTATGGTATCTTTGCTGGTCCTGCAACACACCGCGCTCGCTTGAAATTTACCGCCGGGCGGGCCCAATGGGTGAGTAAAGAGTCATGGCATCACGACCAGATATGTGGCTTCGAGTCCGACGGGTCCTACGTCCTCGAGGTGCCTTACTCAAATGATCAGGAATTGCTTATGGATCTCCTACGCCACAGTCCCGAGGTCGAGGTGCTGGCGCCACCTGAACTTCGCACAAAGCTCCATGACGCCTTGTGCGCCGCCGCATCAAAAAACAATTCGAAGAGCGGTTAGTAGGTCACTTCTTGAGCTACCACCCTCTGTAGAATGATCTGCATGCTTGGCGTTGGTTCAGGCAAGGAGATCATAATGCAGGTAAAACTAGCTCACCTTCGTGAACACGGTCGCGCCGGCGGCTGGATTAATTTTGCTGTCTTTGATGCACGGTCATCAAGCGGAACGCACGAGGATAATTCTCGTCTTTTGGTTCAATTGACTGCCAAGGCCAGGATGGCGAAGTTGCGCGTAGATCAAGCAGCGCTGGCATACCCATCGGGCGGTCGTGTTGAGTTCTACGGAAGCGCACCTCTCGTGGACTATCTGTCCAAAAGCGGTGTTCCTCAATGGACTCACACTATCGAAGTTTGATTTCCTGAAAGGAATTTCACATGGCCAAAAATCCCCCCATTGGTGATAACGCGAGGCGTGGCGCCGTACGTGACCGGTCGCAGGTCTTTAACCCGCTGACGGAGACGTGGACCAAGCGTGACTCAGGAACAGGCCGATTTATGGACCAGAAGAAGGATGGCGACCCTTTCAAGGGCGTTCGTAAGGAGAAGAAATGAATGGTCCGACTCATCGATTGGTGGCAGGGCTCGCGGTAGGTGTGACGCTCGGCTACTACGAATCCAAACGAGGCACCTTTACCGCACGCCCAATTGCAGGCGGACTAGCGGCGGCGTTGTTGACGAATCTTCCGGATATTGTGGCGCCAGCCACTTCGCCGAATCACCGTGCCTTTTTTCACAGCCTTACCTTTGCAGCAATCCTTGGTGCCGGAATTTATAATCTCAACCAGTGGGAACCGCAAACCGACATGGACCGCTTCTTGAAATCTCTGGGTATGCTGGCAGGGACCTCGTATCTGATTCACCTTGCGCTCGACTTTACGACCCCTCGTTCACTGCCACTCTTTGGCCGAGCTACATTCTGAGCACAATAATGCAACCCGCTTGATCGAGGCCATGAACATACTCAGCGATATTCAGGAATATTTTTATGAAAAACCAGGCCGAATTACTGGTGTCGGCAAAGCTCTCACGAAAGCCGGCAGCTTTATTCTTTTTGCCGGCTTAGTTGGAAACGTCGTCACCGGTGCAGTCGAGGCAACTGTGCTATTGCAAAACAAGGCGGCATCAAATAATGCGGAGCGATGTTCTTCCGGCAATGCCATTGTGGTGGGTTCCTGAATCCTGGGGCGGCTTTCTTCTGGCTGCATTATTGACTGCCGTTGCAATTTGTATTGAGGTGCACGGGAAGCATGTAGATCGGGTTCTTCTTGGATTTGGCTATCCGGCAGGATGAAGAGGCACAGTGTAGGCCAGTTTTCAACGCCGTTTCCCTTGATTTAATTTGCAAAAATTACCACTTTTCGTTATGATGTCAATAAATCAATTATTGTATTGGCAATTCTTGAATTGAGGCCGGAACGAAACATGATGACTAATTGGGGTCATCAGATGAGCGTATATCACCACTAGCGTTCAAAATCGTTTCCATTCTCCTTCATGAATCCCCCTTAACGGAGAGGGAATGACATCAAGTAGTGTTATCGGTAGTATAAGTGCGATGTCGTCCAGGGAGAAAGTCGGTGAGGGGATGCGTCGATCTCTGCCGCTTTTGCCAGCGAATGCACGCCAAGTCGTCGTTCAAATGTTAACGCCTGAATCGCTCGCGGTTCTAACCGGCACCTTGGTCGTTTGGGCGGGGTCACATTTTTTCGGAGTGGGGGAAATCGTTGACGCGGTTCTACTCGTTGTAGGCGCCCTGACGCTGGGATTCTCGGTGTTTGATGGTGCGAAAGAGTTGTACGATTTTGCTTCGGTTGCAACAAAGGCGCAATCTGATAGTGAATTGGATATCGCTAGCAAGCATTTTGCCCGTGCCGTGACTGTTTTGGGTATTTCAGCCATACAGAGCGTATTGTTACGTGGTCAAGCCAAGGCGATTTTCGCGCGCGGCCGACCAACAATCTACCCCCGCATTCAGGTTGATCCGCCTCCAACAAGCCCCCGGCTAAGTGTTTCCCGCCCATCAAATATTGCTAGCGGGGCTCTGGGTACAACAAACGAGTACGGCGTGATAGTGGTATCTCGTGGCCAATCCCTCTCCGAACAGCAGTTGACGCTGTACCACGAACTCGTACATAGATTTTTTTCTCCGCGCATGGGCCCTTTCCTCAAATTGCGGGCGGAGTTGAATATCAGCGCCTACAGTCGATCAGCCGGCTCAGTGTAAAAGGGCAAAAGCAAATTTAAGAATTTAAGTCAGTTTCACTCAAAATACCCCAGAACCCTGTCAAATTTATCAGTTGCTTAGTCATTCAGGCTTCTGTATTAGCAAATACACCTTCAAGATAATCCGCGGCAATTCCCAAAATTAGATAAACAAAAAACAATTGTTTTCGTGTTATGATGCGGCTCGAAGATGTTATTTAGGCAATAAAATTAACAACGGATTCATTACAGGGAAACGATAATGGCAATTGACATGTTTTTGCAGATCGACGGCGTCAAAGGTGAATCGGCAGACGCCAATCACGCAGGTTTTTCCGATGTGCAAAGCTTGAGTTGGGGCGCGTCACAATCGGCCTCAACCTCTGGCGGTGGCGGCGGATCGGGCAAGGTCAGCTTCAGCGATTTGACGGTAACTGCAGCCATGGATTCCGCAACACCTGCGGTCTTGAAATTTTGCTCGTCGGGCAAGCACATCCCCAACGTCAAGATATCGGTCTGCAAGGCAGGCGGTACCCAGATTGAGTATTCCACCATCGTCCTGAAGGACGTGCTGGTCACCAGCACGCAATTCACTGGCGCTGCTGGCGGCGAATCGATGGGCGTCAACTATTCTTTCCAGGCCGCCAAGGTCGAGCATCACTACTGGGTGCAAGGCAAGGACGGTAGCAAGGGCGCCGAGAGCCAAATGGGCTGGGACGTTAAACAAAACGTCGCCACTGCCTAACCGCTAGCCACAAGGGGCTCGTTTAGGCGAGCCTGCCACAGCGATAACCGGCCGGCCACCGCGCCGGTTTTTATTCGCAAAAAAGCACAGGATATTTGATGTCAACCAGAACTTTCATTCTTCATTCGTCCCTGGATGATCTGTTAAGATTTCGTCGTCTTCAAGGGCACGAAGCACTTTCGGAAGTATCCCAGTTTGACATTGAGATTTCTTCGATTTCAGCGAATATTGTGGCCACCGATTTACTCGGCACCAACATGACCCTGGAAGTCATTACGCAAACAGGCGATTCGCGGTATCTGGACGGTATCGTCACCAGCTTTTCTTTCGTCGGCGAGGATGGTAACGCGGATAAACAATACCTATACCGAGCTCGCGTTAATTCCTGGCTCGTGTTAGCAGATAGGATGGCCGATTGCCGCATACATCAGCAAAAGGATACGCCAACGATCATTCAAGACACACTGTCCGTGATCGGCATGCCGGTCGAATTCCAACTGACCGGCAGCTACGGCCCGCATGAATATATCGTGCAATACAATGAGACTTCCCTAACGTTTGTTAAGCGGATGGCTGAAGAAGCTGGTCTCTACTGGTACGTTCGCCATGACCTGGGTTCGCACACAGTCGTCTTTTGTGATGGCACCAACCCGACTACCCCTGACTACGAAGAAATCACCTTCGCTACACCGAGCACGCGGTCGTTAGAGGCCGACGAACACATTTTGGAAATGCACTTCCAGAACGACTTGAAGTCGGGGCGCTACGTCACGCGTTCATACAATTTTAAGCACCCGACTGCCAACCTGGAACAGATTCAAACCGTTCCCCAAGGCCACGACAACGATAAGCTGGAAATGTTCGAGTGGACTGGTACGTACATGGAGCGCGGTGCAGGTGCGGACCTGACTACCGTGCGTCGAGAGCAACAGCAACTCGACTACCAAACCATTACCGGCAGCAGTAATGTCCGTGGCATTGCACCAGGTTATAAATTCACGTTGACCGATCATCCCAGAGATGAAGCGAATACCGAATACCTTGTCATCAGTGCCTTTTACGCACTCCAGGAAAGTTCAGATGACGCGCGTGCAGATGGCTCGGGCACATCGTGGAATATCAATTTTACGGTGCGACCAAGTAGCAACCGCTATTACCCTCCACGTTTAACGGAAAAGCCGATAGTTACCGGACCACACAGTGCTTTGGTTACAGGACCCGCTGGGCAAGAAATCTGGTGCGATTCGTACGGTCGTATCAAGGTACATTTCTATTGGGATCGGTATTCGAAGAAAGACGAAAATAGCTCGAAATGGATACGTGTTGCCAGCCCTTGGGCAGGCAACAACTTCGGTGCGATGCATGTGCCGCGCATTGGGCAGGAAGTCATTATCGATTATTTGAACGGGGACGTCAGCATGCCGATAGTCACCGGCAGAGTGTATAACCAGAACAATATGCCGCCGTGGGATTTGCCGGCCAACGCCACCCAATCCGGGATTCTTTCACGCTCCAGCATGAACGGCGAATACAGCAACGCCAATGCTATCCGCTTCGAAGATAAAAAAGGCGCGGAGCAAGTCTGGATTCAGGCCGAGCGCAACATGGATACGGTCGTCGAACATGACGAGACGCACCATGTGATGCACGACCGCACCAAGACCATCGATCACGACGAAACGGTCTTCGTTCATCACAATCGCACAGAGACGGTCGACAACAACGAAACTATCACGGTTCACAACAACCGCCAGGAGCGTGTCGATGTCAACGAGACCATATCCATCGGCGCCAATCGCACTGAGGACGTCGGACAAAATGAAACGCTGAAGGTCGGCATCAATCGCAGTGAACATATCGGCGCCAACGAAACCATCGTCATCGGAGGCATGAAGATGGAAACCGTTGCATTGGCCAAGATGGAAAACATCGGTCTTGCCAAGGCGCTGAGTATTGGCGCCGGCTATGCGATCACCGTCGGCGGCGCCATGAATACGGCTGTGGGTTTGATGCAATTTGAAGAAGTTGGTCAGGATAAAGCCATCAAGGTCGGACAAAGTTTCGCGACCACTGCCGCCAAGACCTATGCTGTGCAAGCCGGTGGCGAGGCTGGCAGCAAACTCAGCATGGATGCAGAAAGCATATCGCTGGTAATCGGAAAGTCGTCGATCACCATGAACAAATCTGGCGAAATCGTGCTCGCCGGTGTAAAAATCCAACTGGTCGGCGACGACAAGGTGACCTTCACCAGTCCTAATATCAACAACAATTAAAGAATCAAAGCGCTTATGCGTAAAATTTCACAAGCCGTGCAACAGCAGTCGATTGCTGAACCGTTGGGCTATTGCCTGGCAACGGTAAAGTCAGTTGGTACCCAATCCATTGCATCTGTGGCATCCACAAGCTGCGAAATCGAGATTGCTGGCAGTATTTGCGTAGCCTCCATTGCCACCCATATCCCGTATGTGCTGCCAGGGCAACGAGTCGCTGTGCTTGACGGCGGCGAACAAGCCGGGTGGTTGATTACCGCCGCATGGCCGGTATGCGATAGCAAGATTGAAGCACCATTCCACTTTGACCCAGCAACCGGAACGCTGCGGATTCAGGCAGCGCGATTGAACCTGGCCGCAGTGGCAAATATCGAACTCACTTGCGGTGAAGCGCGCATCCGCCTAAGTGTGGATGGCAAGATGCAGATCGAAGGCAAGGAAATCCTGTCTGCGGCGATCGGATCGAACCGGATCGAAGGTGCCAGCATTGACCTCAACTGACATTCGTCCGCTCAATCAGCGTTTACCGCCTTTGTCCGGACTGCTGGACGATACGCTCGACCAAGCAATCCGCGCACGTCAACGGCGGATAATGATTGCCGGCAATCCACATGGCAACCTGGCCGCATTGCGGGTCACTGACAGCGCAATCGATCGGGCATTGAAGAGTGCCAGCCTGTATGGCAAGGATGCCGCATTGCAGCTTGACGCCAGAATCGCGAAATTGGATGGTGCAGCCCAGGAAGCGGCGGTCTTTCTGCGCATTTCCTTGGCGGTGCAGACGCAGGAACCTGCGCTTTTGGCATTGACCAGTGAATACACCCCGAAATTTACACGCGCGATACGCGACGCCTACTGGTTTTATCCGGCACCGTTTGGTCCATTCAACGACAGTAGCGACCACATCGTTGCGTTGTTCAATCAATCTGCGGCCAACACGGAACTGCGCCTGCTTGCGTTAGAACTGGCTGGCCGTCGCGACGTGAAAGCCTTGCGTCCACAAATTGAAGCCTTGCTGGACAATCCTTCGTTGGCGCCAGCAGCGCACTACGCACTGGCTTGTATGGGCGCTGCCGGAGAGCCTACGAGGCGTTTCCTCAAGAACGTCATTGAATCGAACAATGCCGCATTGTTCCAGTCGGCAATGGCCATTGTCGCAGTCGATTCACGCTTGCTCGATGAAGCCACATTAAATCGTTTGCTGAATGCCGATTCGGATAAAGCCGACGACGATGCATTGGGAGCGGCATGGGCAATTCAGACTTGCCGTCATCCACGTAAAGCACTCGACTATGCCAGTACGCACCAGGAGCTGTCCAGCGCTCTCAGGCTGCGCATTGCGGCGCTCGCCGGATACATGGACGGCATCATCATCGCCTGCGCCGCCATGGCTGCTAGCGATGGCTCCATCACCCCGCTGCAAGCCGACGTGCTTGAAGTGGCCTTGGGCGGTGTTCCCGTCGAAGCACGCTGCGAGCCGAACGATCAAGCTGCCAAATCAAAAGCATTGCGTGACTTGATACTGCGCGTTTGTCGGAAATCACATATCCCGATCTGTAATGAAGCCGATCTCGGTCCGTGGGAAGTGGAAGCAATTTTGAGCAAGCCGGAACAAGCCGGCGAGATCCGATTACGTAATGGCTTGCCTTTACGCGACAGCGTGCCCGCATTGGGGCGCGCCGTATTCGAAGTCACCCATGCCATGCGCGAATGGCTGTATATCGAGCGTGCAACGACCGGACAGCATGCTTTTGCCCTTTCTGCGCTGGATGTAACAAGGCGCCAAGAACTGGCGTTGATGGTGGGGGAGTTAGTCGATGACATGCGAACTGACTAACAAAACACCGTTGCCGGCCGCAGTACGCCCCCATAGGGATCACCTGGGACAGCCACATATATTGGTCGTGGCAAAAGGAACCTGGCGGCTCAGTGACGGTCGTCTGGGCGCAGCCGAACAACAAGTCGGTTTGCATGAGAAGCAAATCTGCATGCGGCTGGGCGATCTCGCCCTCGATTCATTGCAAAAGAAGGTCATCGAGTCGCGCCAGGAGGAGCAAATCGTTTGGCTCGACTATGACTTGTCGCCGCCAAAACCGGCGTTCGACGTGATCGTAGCAGGTTATGCAACCGCGCCACCTAATTATCAGGAAGCGCACATTGATGCTGGCGTGCGCATCGGCCAGCATGTGGCGAGCCTGCGTGCCCATGTGCCGCGCTACTGGGAACCCGGATTACTAAACGATCGCGCCAAGCCATTGACCACAGCCGTTACCCGCGTACCGATCACTTACGCGTTCGCCGATTGGTCTTTGGGCTTTCCGCTCGATCCATCGAAAGATGCCTTGGCATGGTTGCCCTGGATCGAGGCACCGTGTGCGAGCAACCAGCGCGGCAAGCGTGCCAAAGCTCCGGTCGGCTTTGGCATCTGGCCGGAGAATTCCGCCCATCGCCAACCTCATGCGGGAACCTATGACGATGTGTGGAAACGCGAACGTTCACCCGATTTACCCAAGGATTTCGATGCACGCTTCTACAACGTCGCTCATCCCGATCTGCAATTACCCAACGCGCCGGTCGGCGGCACGGCAATTCGATTGGTGCATCTTGCAGAAAAAGCAGTGATCGACACCCATTTCCCAACCTTGAGCTTGTCGGCACAAGCCACGACGGCTGGCGGACAAACCACCTCGGTCGTGACGCTGAAGCCAGACACGCTGATCATCGAACCCGATCATGACCGTATGTCGGTCGTATGGCGTGTGTTGCTATCCACCGGTGCCGAGCGTGCCGCATTGCGCAGCGTGCGCCTGTTCAAATCCGAGAAACAAGCAGCATGACAAATCCCCAGACACCTCCTTCCCCGCTACTCGGCATGCACTCCGGCGGTATGGTCACCGCGATCGGCAATTCGATGGCACAAACCGCCTCCTCCTGGATTACGCAAGTACGCCGTATGCGCCGCATCCAATTGGACGGCTTTGCCGATCCGTTTACCATCGCCGATTGCGAAACCGTCACAAACGACTTGACCGGACCGGATCGCTTGATCGCGCTATTGGCTTCAGCAGTCACTGAAGCAGCGGTCGGCTTGGCATCCTTGAAACTGGACAAACCAACAGAATGCCTCGAAATATTGGTGCTGCCAAGCTGGCTGCAACAGGAAAGCTGCGACCAGATTAGCGATCGGCTCACCGAATGGCTGCGTCCCTTTGAAGCTTGGAACGCCTGTGCAACCCAGCGCAACATCCTGCGTGCCGGCGCCACCGGTTCGTGGGCAGCGTTGGAATATGCCTATCGTGCCATGGAGAAAAATCCGAACCTGCAGCATGTCATGATTGCTGCAGCAGACACCTTCTGCGGCCCCGCTTTCCTGCGCCATGCTGCCGAAGCGAATTGGCTGATGCGTCCTGGCAATAGCCAAGGCTATGTGCCTGGTGAGGCTGCGGCCTGCTTGCTGTTGAGCCGCGTCAAGAATATTCGCGAGATCCCTGCCGACGGCTTTGGCCTGCATCGTCCGGCGTTTGCCAAGGCATCGGAACCCCTGTGGCCTTCCGCCAATCACCCGGATGGTGCGCCCTTGGGTACAGCACTGACTGGCGCCTTGCAAAATGCTGGCATGCAAGCGATGCACATCAGTCATCTGGAGAGCGACATGGATGGTTCTGACTGGCGCGCGCAGATTGAATCAAGCGCTTTGAATCGAGTGGTATTCACCGAAACGACTGCGCTACCGCAATGGCGTCCCACCAACTTGCTGGGCCAAACCGGGGCAGCCAGCGGGCTACTTGGCTGGTTATTACCAGCGGTATTGCATGCGCGACATATTGAGCCGATTAATTCCGTACTGAACTGGTCCGTCGAGCCAACCGGCGAAATTGCCGCTT